>Ga0316217_10000092_pt1 | contig 132575 bp, 135 predicted proteins | sample 1anoAmetaG_FD_203633 | JGI IMG/M metagenome (GOLD analysis project Ga0316217, IMG submission 203633) | Freshwater microbial communities from Trout Bog Lake, Wisconsin, USA - 1anoA | ecosystem: Environmental > Aquatic > Freshwater > Lake > Hypolimnion/Profundal zone | place: USA: Wisconsin... | reverse complement strand
AGCCGCTGAACAAGGCCACGGCCAGACCGGCGGTCAATCCCGCCACATTCAATTTATAGGTTGGATTCATATTATTAATCATTTTGGTTTTTGGTTGAGGATCGTCATGGGTTCTTCAGGCCGACGGAGAAGTTGCTTGCCGGCCTATGCGATGGCCGATCAGTCCATAGAAGGCCACATACGCATAGGCGATCATCGGAACGATGAACGAAATTTGCAGACCGTGTTCGTTGCCACCCTTGATCAGGATGTCGGCGATCTTGCCCTGGAGCGGCGGCAGGAGCGCGCCGCCCACGACCGCCATGACCAGCAGCGATGAAACCTGCCCCTTGAGCACGCCCATTTTGTCGAGGGCGAGCGAGAAAATGTTCGGCCAGCCGATGGAGGTGAACAGCCCGATGCCCACCACGCACCACATGGCCAGTTTGCCGCCCATGAGCACAGCGACGATCAGCAGGGCGACGATGGTGGCCGAAAAGATGAACAAGGTCCGGCCCGGCATCGCCTTGCCGAACTGGAACAACACCCAGCAGAAGGCCAGCATCGGTAGATAATTTCTGACAATCGCCCAGCCGGCGACGAAATCAAACTGCTTTTGATCCGAGTCCCAACTGCGCAGGACGAAGAACAGCAGGAAACCAAGGATCGGAATCACAACAAGCAGAATCTGCTTCTTCAGCGCCTTCATCTCGCTCAATTCCACCGCGCCCATGAAGCGGCCAATCAGCATCCCGCCCCAGAACAGCGAAACATACTTGCTCGCGTCGAGGGCGCTCATATGGGCGATATCGGGCTGGCCGAGGAAATTGATGATTGCGCTGCCCACCGAAACTTCGCCGCCGACATACATCAGGATGGCCAGCACGCCCAGAACCACATGCGGATATTTGAGCGCACCGATGCCCTGCTCGGCCTTGCCTTCACCCACGTGCGGGAGGTGGATGCAGAAGAAGACCACGGCCATGAAGACAAAAATGCTGCAAAAGATCAGGTAGGGAATCTTGGCCGACTCGGCACCATGTGCGCCCGTCTTCGCAAAATACTGGAAGATCAGCCAGCCGCCGATGAGCGGTCCAATGGTGGTGCCCAGCGAATTGAAAGACTGCGCCAGATTCAAACGGCTGGAGGCCGTGCGCTCCGGCCCAAGGACGGTCACATAGGGATTGGCGGCGATTTGCAACATCGCAAAACCCATGCCTACGATAAACAGCGCCAAAAGAAAAACCCAATAGGCGGTCAGGTTTTTGGCCACTTCGCCTGAATAGGCGTCCTGCAACAACGCCCGGTTCAGGTGCAGGGCGGTCGCCGCCGCAGTCCGCTCATCGTCCGCCGTCTTGGTCGCCATCGCGGCTTCTTTTTGGTTCAGCGCCAGCAATTCCTTGGTGGTCGGCTCCAAGGTCACGCCCGCAAATCGCGTTTCATCATAGATGACCGGGCCGTGGATCAACTTGTCCAAATCCTGCGCCAATGCCTGCTGCGCACTTTGACCGCCCGACTTCAAACTCTGGCGCGTCGAATCGGAAATGTTCTGATACACAAAAACTGAAACCGGATCCTTCGGGTCGCTCAAGCGGGTGGCCAAGGTTTCAATCCTGGGCAGGTCGCCCGGCGCTATTTCCGACGAGCGTGGCGCCAATGTCGCCGCCGGCCAGAATATGGCGCTCCCGAAGGCGGAAATCAGCAGCCCGATGATGACGCCATTTTTATAGCCGATGCGGGCGATGGGATCGCCCGTCGCCGCTGAAATCAAAAAATACAGCAAGGAGCCCACGAAATAGGCCCCGAAAAATGCGAGCTGCACAAGCATCGCATGGAAAAAGTCCAGGGTGAACGCCTCCTTGAAACGCGGAATCAAAATGTCGTTGAAAACCGTCATGAAGCCCCACAGGAAAAACAGGACGGTCATGATCGCGAACGGTCCGCGATACGTCTGGCCGTTGCTTGAAGCTGCGGAGGGAGTTGTGGTTGAGGAGATCATTGCCATAATTTTTCGAGTCTATTTGATTTTAAGGAAGCCGGTCAAAATAAAAACCGCCATCAGCCCAACAAAGCCGGTTTGGTGTTGAATGTTTTCAAGACGAGTTCGCCGAATATGGTATTGGCCCACGCGAACCATGAACGGGTGAATTTGTTTGGATCATCTTTATTAAAGGCCTCGTGCATGAAACCGGTGCCGGCATGCGTCTTCTGCAAGGTAATCAGGCATTGATGGATTTCCGCATCGTCCGTGCTGGTCAGTCCTTGCACGATCAAACCCAGCGGCCAGATCATGTCCATGCCGACGTGCGGTCCGCCCGGCCCGTTGGCGGCCTTGCCTTGACAATAGTATGGATTCGCATCGGACAAAACCAGGTGGCGCGTATGCTGATAAACCTTGTCATCCGCCTTCACCGCGCCCAAATACGGCAGCGACAGCAGGCTCGGCACGTTCCCGTCATCAATGCAATAATAATTGCCATAGCCATCAACCTCGTAGGCGTAAACCGGGCCGAGCTTGGCGTGATGGACGATGGCATATTGATGCAACGCCTGTTCCACTTCGTCCGCCAAGGCGCGGCACTGGCCGGCCAGCGCCGAGTCGTGATTAATTTGTTCCACCATTTCTGCCGCCTGCCGCAAACTGACTACGGCAAAAAAGTTCGCCGGCACCAAATACGGGAATACTGTCGCGTCGTCGCTGGGACGAAAAATTGAGCAAATCAGGCCCACCGGTTTTCCGGGGTTGCCATAGCCGCGACCGGCCACTGTGTCCGTCTGGGTTTCCGTCCGGCGCTGAAAATGATACGGACCATGTCCGTCCTTGCGCTGTTGCTCGCGGAATGTCTGGACAATTTTTGCGATGGCTTCGCGCCACGCATCATCAAATGGCGTCGTGTCCTTGGAGGTTTTCCAATAACCGTAGGCCAGCCGGATTGGATAACAGAGCGAGTCCACCTCCCATTTGCGTTCATGCACGCCGGGTTTCATGTCCGTGAAATCACTTTTCCATTCGCTGACCTTGGTGGCATCCTTGTAAAAGGCGTTGGCGTAGGGATCGAGCAGGATGCACCGAGTCTGGCGGTTGATGACGCCGGCAATTAATTGCTGGAGCAGCGGATCCTCGGGCATGAGCGGCAGGTAAGGCCAGACTTGCGCCGAGCTGTCGCGCAGCCACATCGCATCAATGTCCCCGGTGATGACATAAGTATCGGGCCGACCATCCACGATCTCAAAATCCACCGTGGTGTCCAGCGTGTTGGGAAAACAATTGCCAAACATCCAGGCCAGTTCCTGGTCGCCGATGGAAGATTGAACCCGCGCTATCGTTTTTTCCACTGCCGGACTTTTGAATTTCCGTTTGGCTTCGGGGATGCGCACCACCGGGAAACCAGTTTCCGCCGCCCACGTCGGCGAAGGCAGGAGGGCAAGGCTTGAAGCGGCCAGCGTTGTGTTGCGGATGAATGCTCGGCGGTTCATTTTTTGGTTGAAAAAATCGCTGTTTATTTAATGTGAATCCGGCCTCGGCGCGATCACGGCCGACGAGGCATTTGGTGGTGACGCCATCATTTGTAAAGCTTCCAGCGAGGCGATGCAATCCCACGAATGTAAATTTGTTCCCGTCGGCGTTTGCTGCTGCCACTGGCACCAGGACAAGCCGTCCGAGGATCGCCGGATGTTCCAGGCGGCAGCGGCGTTGCTCTGCAACCATGGTTCATAGGTGCTTTGCAGCCCATGATCCCTCACAAACCTGGCCATCCATCGGAAGAAGATGGCATTGAAGCCGGAATTGTTGCCCGCAATGCCATACTGCGGCAGAATCCCGGAACTGGTCAGGTGGTTCTTGGTGTAATTTGCCGCCAGCATCGCGTCATTTGTCTGCCCCAAAAAATTCGCCAGGCCGATGAACGTGCCCTGATTGTAGGTCGAGGTCCAGGAATGGATCCGGCCATGCAGGCCGATGCTGTCAGCCACCGCGCCGGTGTCAGGATTAAACAGGACCGAGCGTTCCCATTTGAAAATGTTGCTGGCTGTGGTCAGATAGCTGGTTTCCCCGCAAATTTGGTAAAGCAAACAGGCGGCAATGCCGGCCGGCCCGTTGACACAGGCGTTCTTTGATTGGTTGGTGGTTGTCCAATACAAACCTCCGCCAAGATTGGTATCCCAGGCCCGGGCATAGACCATGTCGAAATTCCATCGGGCAATGTCCCTGAACCTGGGATTGCGGGAAACCAGATATCCGCGCGCGAAAGCAATGCTGGCCCACATGGAATCATCGTTGAAAGGGTTTGATGACCAGTTGGTGCCGTAGTGTTGTTCGAATCCATCAAGCAAATTTCCGACCATCACCTGATAATTCGTGTTCGCCGTTCGCTCGCAGGCATCAATGACGCATTCGATTTCTTCCGCCTGCATCCAGAAATCGGCGACTCCTCCGGCTTGATCACCCTTGAAATATCCGTTGGTGCCGTCCGATGAATAAAAGGCTTTGGTGTATGAATTGAAAATCGTGCCGGCGTCGTTCGCGGTGAATGCAAAAGCCGAAGTTCCCGCCATCATCCCAACCGCCATGTAAATCAAGGCCGCGCGACCGGCAACTCCGCTGGCAAAAGATGAAGCATGGGGAAAATTCACGCTTTGTAATTAGTATTGCACCGCCAACTCGTGAGGTGATGCATCGTTTTTGAAGCGAATCCAAAGCAAATGATCTTTCGCGGAGTATTCAAAGTCCGTCATATTTTTTCCATCCAAGGTCACCGCGCGTGGAGCAGCAACCGATTCCAACAGCATGATTGCCGGAGTTTCGCCGACGCCTTCAACGGTGAAACTGATTTGATCGCTGGTTGATTCTTTTGGCAGCGCCTTGCAGGCCGAGGCGAGCAGATGCGTTTTGCCGGTGCGCGCCAAATCAAGATCGAGCAGAAACCAGCGGGAACCCGGAACAATTGAGATGTCGGTTTGAACGCGCAATTCAGAATCAAACAGATTGATGAACCGGCCATGCAGCGCGTGCGGAATGCCTTCGACGGATTCATCCAGCCCAGCGGCGATGAGATATGGTCCGCGACGGAGCAGAAGATAATTTGTCTCGCGCCATTTCAGTTCAATTTTTTTGGCGGCGAGTTTAACGGTTTCGACAATTTGCTTCGCGCCTTGCTCATCCAGGGAAAATGTGACCGGCCGTTCGCGCAACCAGATCAATCCGCCTTTGCCGACTTGATGAAATTGTTCCGCGGCGATGGAATCATCCAGTCCGAGTTGGTCAAAAAGATGCTGGCGTGGCGAGGTGTAATTTTTCCCGTCGCTGTTCCACCATTCATGAACTTGTAAATACGGATCCGCATCCTTGTCGCAAACAACCAGCACGCCCCCGCGCTTCACCCAGTCAACCAGCGGCGCGTGAACGGCGGGCGACATGGGCTTCTGTCCGTCGTAGCTCAACAGCAGGACACGGAAACCGTCTAGATAATGTGGGATGATGTCATTTTCAAGCTGGACCGGGGTGACGGGCAGGCCTTGTTTGAGCAACGGCATCGCCAGGCCGTAAACATTGCCCAGATACGGATCACTCGGCGTCGGCTGGCCGCGCTGGAACATGAGTGAATCACTGACCAGGACGCCGATGCCGGGCGTGCCGCAATCCCATTCGACGTGCGGTTGCTTTAGATCATTGAGGGCGTTGAAGACGGTCTGCAATTCGGTGGCGTAAGCCGGCGGAATGGGTTTTCGATCTTCCGGCTGGGCCGAACGCGGATAGCGGCCGCCAAAAACCCGTTCCGGCCACGGGGCAACTTCAAATTTGGAAATCTCCGGCTGGAACAACGAGGCCGTCAGGGTGGATTCCCAGTTGTAGCGATAATCCGTCCAATCATGGTTCGGATTGTCTTCGATCGGGTCGTTCAGATACCAGACGGAACGGCCGGTGGCCCGCACCAGATTTTGCATCGCGCCATATTCCAGAAAGGCGGTCTCGAACGTGCGTGAACGCACCTCGCCGCGATAGCGATTGGGTTCGCGCGACGTGCCGGTCCAGACCTGGGCGATGTAGCCGTCGCAGCCGTTGAGCTGCGCCAAGCTGGATTCCGGACTGACGATGCACCATTGCGCGTAATTGAGCAGACTGTGCGTCGGCACATAGCAACGGACTTGGCGACCGGATTTTTGATTGTAGTCCTGCACATAATCGAAGACCTGTTGTAGTGCGCGACGGTAAAGAAAGTATTTTAATTTGCCGGCCCGCCAGCGGGCGTCCACTGAACTGTCCGGCGCCTGCCAATCTTCGTGATAATAACTGCGCCATTCGCGTTTGAAGCCTTCCGAATAACCGGCGCGGTCCCAAAATTCCGGCTCTTCCAGATAAATGGCTTCCGCACCGGCATCGAGCGCCCGCTGGACACCGACGCACAGGAATTTGCCATAGTTGGTGCCGGGGCACATGTAATAAACGTCACCGCCGTGGCCGATCTTGTGGCCGTCGCGATCCGTCTGGGCCTCGTCCTCGTGATTGATGCCATCAAAGCGGCCGTAGAGGTAGTCTTGATATTCGCCCCACGCGGCTCCCGTCATCACCTCGACGCGGTAGCCATGTTCGCGCCAGGTAGCCATGCGCGCCGGCAGATTGGTGTCAATGCCGTAAGCGATGGCGACATCCGAACCCAAATTCCCCTGCGGACTCCACGCCTTGCCCGTTTGAAAACAGGTGCGATCAAAAAGCTGATTGGTGGCAGTCGAAAAAGACGGAGGGAATTCCGCTCCAAGCGAGCAAAAAACAGTAAAAAAAATAAATGCCAGAGGAAGCGTGGATACGCGGGATATTTTCAACATTATGGTTCAATTGTTTTGCAGTGCGGTCGCGGTCTCTGGCCGTGAGCCGTCGGCGATAAAATCATCACGGACGGTTTCGGCAGAATTGACGGTGGAAGTCGCACGTTTGTATTTCAAGATTGTCATAAAAAAACAGCCCCAGTCAATCCGCAGATTGTGACTGCGTTTTTGCACATCGGTCGCGCGAGGCGGTCCTGCGGTGAGCGATGAAGCAAGCTCCAAGGATATTTATGAACAAACGCAACGAAAAACTCACCGCGCGGTTAAAACTTTTGCATTAACCGGTTCCAAGCAAAACAACAGTCCGTGTCATGGTTTGCCTCCTGTCACGTTATTGGTTTGAAAGGGCACGGTTGTAAAGACGGCCTTGATGGCTTCGAGATAGCCGTAGCCGTATTGCTGGGCGGGTTCCAGGCAACTGCCCTCGGGCCATTCGTTCCAAGCGTTGATGGTGACGATCTTCGGCTGCACCGGCGCGGCCAGCAGCCGCTGCTTGATGATCTCCAAAGATTGTTTGAACGCGGCGGGCGTGTTGCCGGTGACCACCGGGTTCACGACGTGCAGGCCGGGATGGCTCCAATCGGCGTTGGTCGCGGCGCGGGGGCTGTTGTCCCAATTGATCATGGCGTTCGGAAAATAGGGAATGGAATAGTCCGTCTTGGCGCGCGCCCAGAACGACAAGTATTTGTCGCGGCCCCAGACGTAATCGGACACGGGAAAGGTGCCGTAGTTCAGCGCGCCGTGATGCACCCACGTGTAGCTGGTCAGGCTGTCGAGCGCAAGGTCGCGGCAGAGCTTGGGCCAGCCGGGCGGGGTTTTGCCGCCGGGCAAATTCGGCTCGCCCCAGACGATCGCATTTACATGCAGACCGGGAAATCCGGCAGCACGCACCTTGGCGCGGAATTGATCCAGCGCGGCGCGGGCGTTGTCAATCGAGCCGAAGCTGTCGAGGAACTGACTCATTTCGTAAATGGAGAAATACGGTTTGCCGTCCACCAGCCAGTAGCTCGGGTGCTTGAAATATTTCGCGATGACCAAGTCGCAGATTTTGTCCCATGTTGCGGGCGTGACCTTGCCGGGATAGAGCAGTTTCAAATTGTCTTTGGCGGGATTAAAGCCCTGGACATCATACCAGTCATGGTTCGCCCACATGAGGGCGAACTTCACCCTGGCATTGTTGGTCGCGTGGAGAAAGCCTTGGTCCAACGCATCGTCGAGATACGGTCCGTCGTTGTAATAATACCAGTCGAAAATAAAAGCGTTCACGCCGTAGTCGGCGGCGGTGGCGATTTTCTGCGCCATGACTTCGGGCTGCGCTTCATTTTGATATCCCCACACCGGCGGCTTGGGCTGGACGTGCCCGGGAAAGCGCGGCTTGGCGGCCTTGATCTCATCCCATTCCGTGAAGCCGGGATATTTGTTCTTGTCCCAGCGCGGATCGGGATGCGTGCCGGGATAATAATAGGCGGCCACGGTGATGGGCCCGGTCGCGGTGCGCGGTTTGGACTCGGAACCTGGCTTCCGCGCCGCCACCGAAACATTGTCGAGCGCGGGGGTGGATTTGGTGGCCTCGAATAGTATGACGATCGCCGTGTCGGCAGGCACCCGCTTCGCCACGAGGGTTTGTCCGGTGCCGTCGGTGAATTCGCCGCTCGCGAGTTCATGCTGGGCACCGTCCAGAATGGACGCCTTCAAAATCGTCTCGCCATTGAAAACGTCCGAAACATCAAATGTCAAAACGACATCAGCCGTTTTTTCGAGCGTCCCAACCGACTGAGTCAGCCGGCCCAACCGGGACGGATTGCAGACAGGCGGAGTCGCGCCTTCCTTCGCATTGACGGCATAGTGGTCGCCCGAACCCGTCCAACCTTTTGGCGTGCCGGCATACCAACCATCGTTCTCCGGAGTCAATCCGGTGAGGTCGCTGAAGTCGCCATTGACCACTGCCAGGCGTCCCTGAACGGTCGCAGCCAGCCCCAGCAGGGCGACCAAAGACAACGCCATCCATTTTAGGGTTTGAAATCCTGAAATAAAAATTCGGGCGTTCCGGGAAAAAACATTCACTGGTGCGTGTATTTGCATATTCATCCGATCAGCGCCTGACTGAATCAGAGATCTCCCGTTGCGGCCAGATAAATTGCTTGATAAATCAATCATGCTTCAACCATTTGTTCAGTCGTTCGCGCAGAATTTGTCGGGCACGATACAGCCGCGATTCCACGGCTTTTGGTGTTGTTTCCAGTATCAGCGCCGCTTCGGCAATCGTGCGTTCATCCCATTCGCACAGCACAATCGCCTCACGCAGGTCTTCGGGCAATTCATCAACCGCCTTGCGCACGGCCTGGGCACGCTCGGCGGCAAGGGCTTCTTCGTTCGGCGCAGGACGGTCCGCCGGAAGTGTGCTGCCAAGAGATTGTTCCGTCTCCGCGTGTTCTGCATCAAGCGAAAGGGTTGGGTGTCGCGAACGCCAGCGGAAATGATTGCGGGCCAGATTGGCGGCGATGGTGAACAGCCAGCTGGAAAACTTTTGTTCCGGGCAAAAGCTTTTGGAAGACTTGAAAACGCGGACGAAGGTTTCCTGCGCGAGATCGTTGGCGTCCTCCTCGTTGCCAGTCAGGCGGCAGAGAAAGTGAAAGACCGGCGTGGCGTGGCGTTCCATCAAATCGTTGAGCGCGGCATCGTGGCCGGCCTGCAACTTTTCCATGTCGGCCCGGTCGCGGGCGTCCGTGTCAGTTGGTTCCATGCTCATGGCCGGCGTGGTCTGACATGGATTGCTCGATGTTCTCGTGCGAACCGAGCGTGAATTTTTTCATCTCGGCAAGATAACGCTGGCCTTCCGCCGGCGGCATCGCCTGGCTGACGGTGACGAAATGCTGAAGCATTTGCGCCTGGCATTGCGTCCGCAACGCGGCAAGTTCATTCAATTTGATTTGCGCCTCGGCGGTGATGTTGGTGCCGTTGCCCAGAGTGGTTTCCAACTCGGCTTTCTTGGCGGCGATCTTCACGCACATCTCGGCGCATTTCGGCAGATAGCCTTCGTGCAGCTCACGAATCCGCGCCATTTCCGCGTCGTTCAAATGAAATTCCGTGCGCAGCCAGCTCAAATCATCCGTCGGCTTGGCACAGCAAATCACGCTGGCACGCTGGGCCGCGAAATAGGAACCGGTAAAAATCGCCGCGCCCAGCGCCAGCGCACTGAGAAGGATGATGAGCGACCGGTTCATTTTCAACGCAGCGCGTGCGGCGCGACCGACGCGATGTAGCGCGCTTCCGCAACGTGCCGCGCTGCTTGCGCGCCGCTGTAAGCGCCCAAAGCAATTCCGGCAAGCAGCAGCACGGCGATGGCGGCGCAGGCATATCGTGGACGGAGAATCAAGGCGACGAGCGCTTCCAACCATGAGGCGGTCTCACCAGATTGGACGGAGGCTTCCGCGTCTTGGATCCGCCGCCAGACGTTTTCCTGAAAGCGCGGCGGCAACGCAGGAAACGTCCGCGCTTCGCGCAGAAGCGAACCTAGTTTGCCATCGGCTGGATTCATATTTTCGTTTTTCACCTAATCAATGGCGGCGGAGGTTTGTCCGCCGCCCGGTTAATTTACTGTTTTGTTCACGCCGGGACAACCCGGTTGATTTCGAGCGAAATAATCCGCTTACTTCGAGGCGACGGCCATGCAACCCGGCATGGTCGTGTGCGAAGTGCATTCACCCACGACTTTCGGGGTGCCGTTCATGTTGTTGCGGCAGGTCAAAGCTGGATTCGAGTCGCTGACCACGCCTGCGACAGTCTTGCCTTGGCTATTTGCGGCGCGCGGCGTCAGGAGGCTGACACTTGCCGGAGCGGGCTGAGCAGCAGCGATGTCAGGCACAATCTTGATTTGATTGCCGGCGGCGCGCGGTGAAAGCGCAGCATCGTTGGCAAGCGAGGCGAAGGTGAACGTCGCGATGGCCGCACCGAGGAGGATTTTAGTTTTCATATTTTGTTAATTTCATTGTTCCGGCAACGCTTCATTGCTTTGCCGATATCTGTAATACCCCGGCAAATTGAAAACCCCTCAAAAAATGCACGCCCTGGCCGGAAAAGGTTGATCCACCGATCGGAACTGGAAGAGAAGGCGTTTGAGGCAACGGTAAAATTCGCCCGTGCCACTTGTATATTTCTGATGGATTGATAGCTTGGAAGTATCGGCATCGGAAAGTTGAAAATAGTTTGCGGGGTTTCAACCCGGCCGGTGTAAGTCACCTGTGCAATACGAGCACATCAACCAACATTAACATTTGACCAAATATGAAAAAAACAAACCTATATGTCCTGATTGCGGTCGGTGCCGTCAGCGTCCTGGCTCTAACCACTAAACTCACGGCGGCCGACGGCAAGATGCCGGCCTGCAGCATGGGCGGCGGCTGTTGCGGCGGCATGACCACGCCAACGGCAGCCGATGTCAGCACCAACACCACGCCGGATTTGCTGGCGACCTGTCCCGTTTCCGGCGAGAAGGTCGGCGGCGACATGGGCAAGCCGTATGTGTTCACCTACAAAGGCCAGGAAGTGAAGCTGTGCTGCTCGATGTGCAAAAAAGATTTCGACAAAAATCCGGACAAATACATGAAGCTCATCCGCGCTGCCGACAAGAAGTAATTAGACGGCTGGTTTGCGGCGCGCGAAGAAAACGTTCGCGCGCCGTTTTTTCATGCGCCACGGTTGCCCGCAATTTATGAAAAAAATAATTTCCCTCTTCATCGTTCTCGCCGCCTTGTTGGCGGTGACCGGCGCGCCGGGCGAAACTGCTAGGACGCTTTACACCTGCGGCATGCATCCATCGGTGATTTCGGAGCATCCGGGCAACTGCCCGATTTGCGGCATGAAGCTGACGCCCATCCGCAGCGGCGCGGACACGAACCAAGCCGGTTCATCGGCCATCGCGGCGGACGCCGCGACGCAGCAAAACATGAATTTGCGCACCGCACTGGTCGAGCGCGGCCCGCTGCGCAAAACCATCCGCACCGTCGGCACGATTGATTACAACGAAACCGCCGTGGCCGACGTGACCACGCGGTTTCGCGGCTGGATTGACAAGCTGGACGTGGACGCCACCGGTCAGCTCGTGCATCGCGGTGAACCGTTGTTTGAAGTGCATGCGCCGGACCTTTACGATGCGCAGGTGGAGTTCTTGAGAACGGTTACGAACAGCTTTAAAAAATTCAAAAGCGTGATTGCCGACCGGAACAACGCCATCCGCAACTTGAAAAATTTTGACGTGTCCGACGCACAAATTGCCGAGATCGAAAGCAATCGTGCCGTGCTCAAAACGCTCACCGTGCCCGCGCCGATTTCCGGCTTCGTCATCGAGAAAGACGCCGTGGCCGGGCAGATGGTGGACGCGGGCATCCGGCTTTACCGCATTGCCGACCTTGGCATCGTCTGGGTGATGGCGCAAATCTACGAACAGGATTTGCCGTTCGTCCAGCTCGGCCAGGAAGCGGTGGTGAAAGTGGCGTCCTTGCCGGACCGCGAATTTCGCGGTCGCGTGACTTTCGTTTATCCGACGATGGATGAGAAAACGCGCACGGCCAAGGTGCGGCTGGAATTTGAAAATCCGGGTTACTATTTGAAACCGGGCATGTTCGTTTCCGCGCAGATCCAGGCCGAATTGGACCCCTCGGCGGTATTGGTGCCGGATGAAGCGGTGTTGCGCAGCGGCGCGCGGAACACGGTTTTTATCGCGCTGCCCGGCGGCAAGTTTGAAGCGCGCAATGTGACGCTCGGCGTGGAGGCGGAAGACGGCATGAACCAAGTCACCAGCGGACTGAGCGCGGGCGAACGCGTCGTGACGTCGGGACAATTTTTGCTGGATTCGGAAAGCCAGTTGCGCGAGGCGATCGACAAGATGCGCGGGGCAACCTCGGGAGCAAAAACCGAACTGGTCGGCGGCAATTCCGCAAATGAAATTCACGCCGCCACGCCGACCAAGGCGGAACCGGAAGCGACCGTTTATGTCTGCCCGATGCCGGAGCACGTTTCAATTATTTATGATCATGCGGGCAATTGTCCGATTTGCGGCATGGCGCTGGTGCCGGTTACGCCGTCGGAGCTGAAAAAAATCCAGCCCGGGGGCAAAGTTCTTTATTACACCTGTCCGATGCCGGAGGACGCAAGCGTGCATGAGGACAAGCCGGGCAAATGTCCGCGGTGTGGCATGACGCTGATCCCCGTGATGGCGTCGCCGGGCGTGCCGACGAACTCGGTGACGTCGCATCCTGATTTTTCAACCGGTTCAACTTCGGCGGCAAAGCAATTTTACACCTGCCCCATGCACCCGGAGATCGTCACCAACCAGCCGGGCAAATGCCCGATCTGTGAAATGGATTTGGTGCCGGTGAAAGCCAAATAAGCCGCCATGCTCCAACGCATCATAGATTTTTCGCTGCGGAACAAGTTCATCGTCGTGCTGGCGACGCTGACCTTGCTGTTCGGCGGCATTTACGCGGCACGGCATATTCCGCTCGACGCGATTCCGGATCTTTCGGACACGCAGGTCATCATCTACACGCCGTGGGAAGGTCAGGCGCCAAACATCGTCGAGGATCAGGTCACGTATCCGATCACGACCAAAATGCTCTCGGTGGCCAAGGCGAAAACGGTGCGCGGTTATTCGTTTTACGGCTTCTCGTTCGTGTATGTGATTTTCGAGGACGGCACCGATCCGTATTGGGCGCGGAGCCGCGTGCTGGAGTATCTCAGCAGCATCACGGCGCAAATGCCCAAGGGCGTCACGCCGTCGCTCGGCCCGGACGCCACCGGCGTGGGCTGGGCGTTCATGTATTCGCTCAACTCGACCAACCGCGACCTCGCCGAACTGCGCTCGATGCAGGACTGGTATCTGAAATACCAGCTCACATCTGTGCCCGGCGTGGCAGAAGTGGCGAGCGTCGGCGGTTTCGTGAAACAATATCAGGTCACGGTGGACCCGACGAAGCTGCGCGCCTATAACCTCGCGTTGAAGGATGTCAGCACCGCCATCGAGCGCAGCAACGGCGAGGTCGGTGGACGTTCGCTGGAACTGGCGGAACGCGAATTCATCCTGCGCGTCAAAGGTTACGTCACCAGCCTCGACGATCTGAAAAAAATTGCCGTCGGCATCGGCGACAAGGGCGTGCCGATTTTGCTCCGCGACGTGGCGACGATCCAATTTGGTCCCGACATGCGGCGCGGCATCGCCGAAGCGAACGGCGAAGGCGAAACCGTCGGCGGCATTGTGGTCGTTCGCTACGGCGCGAATGCTTACCAAGTAATTCAAGACGTGAAATCGCGGTTGGCAACGGCGATGAAGGCCTTGCCAGACGACGTGAAAGTGACGGTGAACTACGACCGCACCGAGCTGATTGATCGCGCCGTCAAAACACTTCAGGACAAGCTGATTGAGGAAAGCATCGTCGTGGCACTCGTGTGTCTGGCGTTCCTGTTGCACCTGCGGAGCGCGCTGGTGGCGATTATTATTTTGCCGGTCGCCGTGCTGATTGCATTGCTCGTGATGTTCGGCCAGGGCATCAGCTCGAACATCATGTCGCTCGGCGGCATCGCCATCGCCATCGGTGCGATGGTGGACGCCGTCATCATCATGATCGAGAATGCGCACAAGCATCTCGAGCATGACCAAGGCAAGAAGCCGCACTGGGAAATCATCCGCGACGCGGCGGTGGAAGTCGGGCCAACGCTGTTTTACTCGCTGCTGGTCATCACGGTTTCGTTCCTGCCGGTGTTTACGTTGCAGGAACAGGAAGGCCGGTTGTTCAAGCCGCTGGCGTTCACCAAAACCTATTCGATGGCCGCCGCCGCGCTTTTATCCATCACGCTCGCACCGGTGCTTATGGGCTGGTTCATCCGGGGAAAAATTCCGTCGGAAGAAAAAAGCCCACTCAACCGTCTGCTTATCTGGATTTATCATCCGGTGCTGGATTTTGTCATCAAACGGCGTTGGGCGGTGATCTTCAGCGCTGGAGCAATCATAGTGTGGGTGTTTTTACCATGGAACTGGATCGTCGAACGCACGCTGCCGGAAGGGAAGGTTCGTGATGCAGCGTTCACGGCTGGAAAACTATTTCCGTTTCAAAACATCGGCTCGGAATTCATGCCCCCGCTTTATGAGGGCGATTTGCTTTACATGCCGACGACGTTTCCCGGCATCTCACCGACGAAGGCGCGTGAAATTTTGCAGATCACCGACCGGCTCATCAAATCGTTTCCCGAAGTCGCAGAGGTTTTTGGTAAGGCCGGTCGCGCCGAGACCGCCACCGATCCCGCGCCGATGGACATGATTGAAACGACCATCCGCCTCAAACCGGAAGCGGAATGGCCCGCCGTGGACATCCACGACGACGACGGCAAAGTCATCGCGCACCGCAAGCGCACGCCGGATGAACTCACTGACGCGCTGAACAACGTCGTGCAGATTCCCGGCCTGAACAACGCCTGGACCATGCCGATCCGCACGCGCATTGACATGCTTTCCACCGGCATCAAGACACCCGTCGGCATCAAGATCGCCGGCGCGGACCTGGCCACGCTCGAACGCATCGGCACCGAGGTCGAGGCCGTCGTTCGCAAGGTTCCCGGCACGACGAGCGTGTTCGCCGAGCGTGTGATGGGCGGGCGCTTCATCGAATTTGAAATTGATCGCGAGGCCATTGCGCGCTACGGCTTGACGCTGGCCGACGTGCAGGATGTTTTGTCCGTCGCGCTTGGTGGGATGCCTTTGACGACAACGGTGGAAGGCTTGCAGCGCTACACGATCAATTTGCGCTACGACCGCGATTTTCGTTCCGACCTGCGAGCACTTCGCGAGGATATTGTGGTGCCCACGCCGACAGGCGCGCAGATTCCGCTTGGCCAGTTGGCCACGGTGAAAGTCGTGGATGGCCCGATGGGCATCAAGAGCGAAGGCGCGGTGCCGAATGCGTGGGTTTATGTGGACATCCGTGGCGTGGACATCGGAACGTATGTGCAGATGGCCATGCGCGCCGTGAACGAGGCGGTCGCGCGCGGTGACATCAAGCTGCCCGGCGGCTACAACCTTTTCTGGAGCGGCCAATATGAATACATGTTGCGCGCCAAGGAACGGCTGATGATCGTCGTGCCGCTGACACTGCTGCTCATCACACTCATCATTTACCTGAACACAAAATCCGCCATCAAAACCGCCATCGTGATGCTGGCGGTGCCGTTCTCGCTGGTCGGCGCGTTTTGGGCGATTTATTTGTGCGGTTACAATCTCAGCGTGGCCGTGTGGGTTGGCATCATCGCGCTCGCCGGGCTTGATGCCGAGACCGGCGTGGTGATGTTGCTTTACCTTGATCTTGCGTTTGCAGAATGGAAAAAGCGCGGCGCGCTGAACACCACCGGCGATTTGCGCGGCGCCATTTATCACGGCGCGGTGAAGCGCGTCCGGCCGAAAGCCATGACTGCGTGCGTCATCATCGCTGGCCTCGCGCCGATTTTATGGAGTCACGGCGCGGGCGCGGATGTGATGAAACGCATCGCCACGCCGATGGTCGGCGGCGTCATCACTTCGACCATCATGGAACTGGCGGTGTATCCGGCGATTTACTTTCTCTGGCGTTCGCGCGGACTGAACAACCCCGGTAAACTTGAATAGAGACAGAGCTATTGGCAATCTGTTCGATCACGGATCAATGGCGATTTGAGTTAGTGGAGAAATTGTAGCGGGGGTATGACAAAGGCGGCAGCCAGAATGATAGTTGGTTGCACTGTCAATCAGTTGAACGAGATTTCATTCCAATTGCATAAACATGCGGTATATCGCCGGACAGTTTTGCATTAATCTTTCCCCTGACAAACCAGATATGAAAATAAATCAGCCAGCGTCCATGACCAGTCAGACTTGCGTCCGCCATACAGCATCTGCTCGTTTGCCATGAAAATGCGCCGCGACAGGTTCATGAACCAAGCCCGCCATGCGCGGTGGTTGATGGGTGTCTTTATTATTGTCACCGCTTGTTTTTATTGGACGATGCCAGTATTCGCGCAATCAACTTCCAACACCTTCTGGCAGGCACAAAATATTTATCAGATTATCACCGACCGCTTTTACGACGGGGACACGAGCAACGACAACGCGGAAGGCACTTATGCCCCGTCCGGCAACGGCGGTTCGTCGGTTCACGGCGGCGATTTCGAGGGCATCGAGCAGAAGCTGGATTACATCAAGTCGCTCGGCGCGACGGCGATCTGGATTTCGCCAATCGTGTTAAACACCGAGGGGCAATTTCACGGCTACTCCGCCTGGAATTTCTACCAGGTGGCTCCGCATTGGGGCTCCATCTCCAATCTGCAACACATGGTTCAGGCGGCGCACGCGCGCGGGCTGCTGGTGATTGATGACATTGTCGTGAACCACGCCGGCGACCTGGTCAACAGCAGCGGCACCACTTTCAATTATCCGGCCGGCTATACCTTGAGTTATGCAAACGCCAATAAAACCTATCCGGCCCCATTCAATCTCACCACCACCAACCCATCGCTCACGAATCTGTTTCACAACTATGGCGACATCCAGAATTACAACGACACCAACCAGGTGATTCTGGGCTGGCTGTCCGGGCTGAACGATTTCCGGACGGAGACCCCATACGTCCGCTCGAACATGGCGGCGATTTACGAATATTGGATCCAGCAGATCGGCTTTGACGGCTTCCGGATAGACACGGCTTTGGAAGTGGACATGGGATTCTGGCAGAGCTTCTGCCCGGCGATTCATGCCTACGCGGCAACCAACGGCGACACCAACTTTTTCATGTTTGGCGAAACCTTCAACGGCTCGGAAACCATGGTCGGTTCCTATACCGGGAGCGAAGGCGGCGGCCCGTTCAAGTTTGATTCCGTTTTGGATTATCCGCTTTATTACGCGATCAACAGCGTGTTCGCCACGGCCGGCGGAGCGACGGCACAGATTCAAACTCATTACAACGCGGTCGCGGCCGATTACGATCCCGCCGCGCAGATGCAGCTCGTCAACTTCCTGGACAACCATGACAACCCGCGTTTTTTGAGCACCAGCGAGTCAAATAATAATACGAATGCACTCGAAGTGGCGCTGGCGTTTCTTTACACCTCGCCCGGCATTCCGTGCCTTTATTACGGCACCGAACAGGGCTTTGACGGCACGACGGATCCCAACGACCGCGAGGACATGTTCGCCGGCGAATTCAAGGACGGCCCCGGCGGCATAGTGCAGCAGCTTTCGTCACCGGGGGCGGATAATTTTAACATGACGCATCCGTTGTTTCAGTGGGTCGCGCAGTTGAATAATTTTCGCCGGTTGTATCCCGCGCTCACGTTTGGTTCATACATCAACCGCGCCAGCAACTCTTCCGGGCCGGGATTGTTTGCCTACTCCCGCCTGGTGAACACGCAGGAAGTATTTGTCGTTTTCAACACGGCCAGCTCCAGCCAGACATTGCCTGCGACCGCGCTGACTTATCCGGCCGACACCGTGCTGGTGAATTTGCTGAACACCAACGAAAATTACACCCTGACCGCCGGCTCGCAGACGCCCCTCATCAGCGTGCCGGGCACCACGGCAAAAATTTTTATCGCGCAATCGCAATGGCGGCCGCTGGCGCCGGTCGCGATTACCAATTATCCGATGCACTGGGCCACCAATGTGCCGACATGGTCGCCGATTGTTTTGCAGTTCAGCAAGCCGATGGACACGAACAGCGTTCAAAACAGTTTCAGCATCAGCCCTGCGGTCAGCGGCACATTCAGTTGGTCGCCCGCGAATGACACGATGACGTTCACCGCCGGTGGCGCGGGGCTGACCGGGTTAAGCAGCACCGTCGTGCGCGTCACCAATTCCGCAGTGGACTCAGTTTCCGGCAACGCGATGTTCGCACCTTATGAATTGAAATTCACCACGGCTGCCAGCAGCTTTCACGATGCGACGCCGCCATTCATTTCTCTGCAAACGCCGACGAACAGCGCGGTGGTCGCCGGCAACCTGATTCTTTCCGGCATCGCCACCGACAATGTCGCCGTGGCCAAGGTGGAATTCCAATTCGACAACGGCGCGTGGCAGACCGCAAGCGGCACAACTTCGTGGAGCGCGAGCTTGAACAGCTCGAATTTCCTGAACGGCCCGCACCAGATTTCCGCCCGCGCCACGGATTCGTCCGGAAACATTTCCGCCACGAACTCCGTGGGTGTTAATTTCTTCAACGTGCCGGGAAATTATCTTCAGCGTGTGAGCGGCGGCAATCTGGCAAACGTCACCGACTGCTCCGGCAATGTCTGGCTCAAGGACACGGCTTACAGTTTTGGCGTATTTGGTTATTCCGGCGGCTCGACCGGTTATGTGGCCAACTCCATCAGCGGCATTTGCACCGCTGCACAATCGCTCTATCAACGCGAGCGTTATAGCACGTCGAGCGGCGGATTTTTTTACGAGTTTGACTGTCCTGAAGGCGTTTACCAGATCACGCTGCTGGAGGCGGAGACCTATTGGAGCGGTGTGGGTGAACGCGAATTTAACGTATTTATTCAAGGTCAACAGGTGCTGACGAATTTCGACATTTACGCCGCCGCCGGTGGCCAGAACATTCCTGTCAGTCGTGTATTCACCAATGCAGTGTCGAATTCCCAACTGCAAATTCTTTTTACTCCGGGGGCGGCGGACAATGCGCGTGTCTCCGGCGTGCAGGTGCAAAAAATCGCCGACGTGTTCAGCGACACGGATGGCATTCCCGACTGGTGGCGGCTGGCGTATTTCGGCCACGCCCTCGGCTTGGCCGCCGACAAATCGCGCGGCTCGGATGACGCCGACGGTGACGGCGTTTCCAACCTGACCGAGTTTTTGTCGGGAACAAACCCGCTGAACCCGGCGGATCATCCGGCTCCGCCAGTCTTCAACGTCACGCAAATTTCGGTGACGGCAACCAATGTCCAGATCAGTTGCTCGACGGTGACCAATTGGAGCTTCCAGCTTCAGTTCCGCAACACCCTTGACGCCTCTATTTCCTGGACCAACATCGGCTCCTCACAGCCTGGCACGAGCGGGATTAATTTGTTTGGCGACATCAGCCCAAACACCAGCAGCACGAGATTTTACCGCGTGCAGGCACGATAAAGTGGTCACGGAGTTTCGTAACCGAAGCTTGACTCTTGGGCTGCGGCTTTCGACCCTGAATGCGCCATGACTTCATTTCAAATCATTTTCACGCCGGCGGCGGCGGCGGAACTGGCGCGGATGCCCAAGGAATTGCAATTGCAGATTCTCGGCGATTTTCGCGGCCTGCCGCAGCAGGTGCGCGGCACGGAACTGGACCAGTTCGGCAAGCTGGAGCAGGGCGCGCGGACTTTGCACCGTTTCCGCGTCGGTGATTACCGCGTGTATTTTGAGCGGCACGACCTCGGCGTGCTGGTGCACCGGATTTTGAGCCGGAACACGTTGAAGGATTTTCTGTTCCGGTCCGGCTTGAAAATCGCCGAGGACGAGGCGCTTCAGGAGAACCCCAAGTTCTGGGAGCTGATTGAATCCGCGAAAACTTCCGCGAAGACGTAATTTCCCGTCCAAAATAAAACGGGCAGGGAACTGGCGGCGTTCAGCCGGTCACGACTCCACATCTTCGCCCAGTTCCACGTTCCAGTAGGCGAGGTCAATAAAATGCTTCCAACTGTCGTGCCGGGGCAGGCTGAAGTTGATCTGCACGAACGGCCGCCACTTGGGCCGTTTGGGTTTGCGGACGAGGCGCAGGCCGGCCTCCTGCGGGGTGCGGTTGGCCTTGCTGGTGTTGCAGCCGATGCAGGAGCAGACGATGTTCTCCCAGGATGTCGGGCCGCCGCGATCGCGCGGGATGACATGGTCGAGATTCAAATCTTTCCGCTCAAAAACTCCACCGCAATACTGGCAGGTGTTCTTGTCGCGCTCAAAAATGTTGTGGCGCGTGAACTTGACCTCCTTCTTCGGCAGCCGGTCATACATCAGTAGCAGGATGACGCGCGGCACGCGGATACGGAAGGAGATGGCGTGGACGGATTCCTCGTGCGGCGCGGATTCCGAGAGGCTGCGCCATTCGGGAAAATTAAACGTGCGGAACGAGCCGTCCGCCTCGTTCATGACGACCTGTGCCTGGCCTTGAAAAAGCAACGTAAGGGCGCGGCGGGCGGTGCAGACGTTGACCGCCTGCCATAACCGGTTCAACACTAGCACGTGTTGGTGTAGCGCGGTGTTCATGGCACTGACCGGGAAAAACTACCAAAGCCGCCGGTGCAGGTCAATTCCGGCGATGTGACGGAATGGTGACGGCGGATTCGTCGCGCGGCGGCGTTGCCAAGCGCCATGGCGTTCGGGTATTTTGCCGGCATGAAACAAATTTTCGCCCTCGTCATTCTTCTGCTCGCCGCCGGGTTGACGCCCGCGTTCGCGCAGGCCGACGCGGACGATCAATACCTGATGATTTACAGTGAGCTTCAGCAGGCCGACAGTCTGTCGGATTCCGGCCAGCCGCAGCGGGCGCTGGCGCAATATGCCGAGGTGCAGACGGAGCTGCGAAAATTCCAGAAAGTGTTTCCGGACTGGAATCCCAACATCGTCAGTTTCCGGTTGAAATATCTTGCGGGAAAAATCGCCGACATCACGGCGGCGCTGCCGGCGCCGGTTCCGGTGGCGGCGAATGCGCCGGTGCGAACGGCTGCGCCAGCGAATGCAGGGCAGGGCACGGCTCCCGTGCAATCGGATGCGGAGGTGACGGACTTGCGCAACCAGCTTCAGCAATTGCAGGCCGACAACACGACGCTGGCCGCGAAATTGAAGGAGGCGCTTTCCGTGCAGCCGGCGGCGATTGATTCGCGCGAGCTGGACCGGGCGCGGCAGCAGGTCGAGTCGTTGACGAAGGAAAATGATCTGCTTAAAGCCAGCCTGTCGCAGGGCCGAACCCGGACGAATGTCGTCACGCTCACGGCGGATTCGGCGGCGATGAAGGAATTGCAGGCGGCGCTGGTCGAGGCCAACCAGAAACTTGCCGTTCAAACGGAACGCGCCGACAAGCTCGCGCTGGAAAATCTGGCGTTGCAGTCGCGTGTGCAGACGCTGATGGCCAGCCCGGACGCGCTGGAGGCGTTGCGCGCGGAAAATGACGTGCTCAAGAAACAGATCGCCGAGTTGAAAGTCGCCGCGGCCAAGGCTCCGGACATTGCGCGGATTCAGGATGACGAGAAGCAGGCGCAGCTCCAGCTCATCGCGTTCCAGTCCCAGTCCCAGATTTGGAAACTGGAAAAGGCGGCGCTGGAAAATAAACTAAAAAAATCGCAGTCCGCCGCCTCGACCACGGTGGCTCCCGTGCCCGTGCCGGTGGCGGTGGTTGCGCCGTCAGTCGCGCCGTCGCCTGACCAGACGAAAAACGAGGCACGCATCCAGGATCTGACGCGCGAGCGCGACGACTTGCTCGCCCAGCTTGGCGAGGCGAACAAGAAACTGATTGCGCAGCCGAAAAAATCCGAGTCACCGCAGGTTGCCGCGCTGGCGGCCGAGGTGGAAACCCTGCGCGGGCGGCTGGCGGTGGACGAGGCGACGGCGGTGCCTTACACCACGGAAGAACTCGCGCTCTTCAACGCGCCCGCACCGGCGGTCGCGCCCGCTGCGGCGCAAAAAGCCTCGAACCAGATGCCCGCCGGCTCGGCGGCACTGGTGGTTCAGGCGCAAAGTTATTTTTCCCAGCGGCAGTTTGGCCGTGCCGAGACCAATTACCTGCACGTTCTGGAGCAGGACTCGAACAACGTCATCGTGCTCGGCAACCTCGCGGCCATCGAAGTCGAGGAGGGCAAATTGGATGACGCCGAAAAGCATCTCCAAGCCGCGCTCGCGCTCAATCCGGATGATGCCTACAACCTGTCCCGGCTCGGCTACCTGAAATTCCAGCAGGAAAAATATGACGAGGCGCTCGACTCGCTGGGCCGCGCCGCCAAGCTCGACCCGCAGAATCCGGAGATTGAAAATTATCTCGGCGTCGCGCTGAGCCACAAGGGGCTGCGCGTGCAGGCGGAGACCGCGTTGCGCAAGGCCATCCAGATTGATCCCAACTACGCCGCCGCCCAGAACAACCTGGCCGTGATTTATCTGAGCCAGAAGCCGCCGCTGCTGCAGCTCGCGCGCTGGCATTATCAAAAGGCGGTTGACGCCGGCCAGCCGCGCAATCCCGATCTGGAAAAGGCGCTGGCCGGGGAGACGCCCGCGCCGAATTCGCAGTGAGTGGAGTGTTTTTTCAAGATGCCGGCACAATCCTGATTTTTTTTGGTGGCTCAATTTGATTTGTGTAGTGTCGGCGCTGTGCGCCGATTTCGAGCCGGAGGCTCGACGCTACAACCAAACTGCACCGCCGCTTTTTTTCGTGTCGTTCGCGTGTTTCGCGGTTAATTTTTGTTCATGCGGCAATCCTTCCACGAACTGGCCATCGCCACGCGCGGGCGCGGGCTTTACGAGTTCACGCGCGACGTGGAGCAATGGCTGGCGCAAAACCAGTGCCGCGACGGCCTGCTGACCCTTCATGTCCGGCACACGTCCGCCTCGCTGCTCATCCAGGAAAACGCCGACCCGGACGTGCGGCGCGATCTGGAGGCGTTCTTCGCGCGGCTCGTGCCGGACGGCGACGCGCTGTTCGTCCACACGGCGGAGGGCGACGACGACATGCCCGCGCACATCCGCACCGCGCTGACGACGGTGAACCTGGGCCTGCCCGTGCGCGCCGGCCGGCCCGCGCTCGGGACGTGGCAGGGGATTTATCTGTGGGAACACCGCACGCGCCCGCATTCCCGCCGCGTCGCGCTGCATTTCATCGGTGAATAAAAAATCGGCCCCGGTTACACATTGACTGACTTCCATTGAGCCGACTCACTGGAATAATGAGTTGTTAGGCGCTTAATTCTTATTTTGAATTCTTGGCTACCCAGATTTCGAACTCGCGGGCTTGTTGCATCAAACCCTCTGCTGAAGATGGGAATTGCATCTCTTCACCGGGCAAAAGTATTTCAAGGTTGCGGAGCCTCACAAGATATTGAAGCATTTTCGGAGAAAAAGTGCCGCGCTTACCTGCTACATTGCCGTGCATATGGGCGTAAAGACTTACCATGTAACAAACCTTTAGTTCATTTTTTATGTCTTGTAATGCAGTTTCGATGAGTTGCTTGTTTGAGGATAAGAAAACACGACCTTCTTCGTTACCAGGCGGAACGTTAAAAAGCTCGTTGGTGACTGCTGCGGCCAATGGTATAGCTTTATCGAATTCGTATTGTTTCGAGTATTTTTTCTCAAAAAGATACATGCAGAGAATTGCGCTTACATTATTGCGGTAATTTTCAATCTCCGCATTCACGCGTCCACCAAACAATCTAGCTAGAAGTCCCATAAACGTAACCTAATTTTAGATGAAACACGTTTTCAGGGCGAATAAAAACTCGCAAATTGCCGCCACCAATGGCAGCTTGCCCGCACTTTATGCGAGCCATGCAATGTTCCCTTTGCGCCGTCGTCGCGGCGTTGGTTTTCACCGCCGTCGCGCGCGGCGACACCGTCACCAATACGTTCGGTTTCACCGGCAAGGAGATTTATCCGATTGACGAAAACATCAGCCTCCTGCACGCGGCGGATTTGACCGGCGACGGCTTGAATGACCTGATCGTCGCCAACAATCTGCGCTCCAAAATCACCTTGCTTTACAACCGCACCGGCAAGACTAACGACGCGGCCGACGCCAAGCCGGCGCGCAAACTCGACTTGAACGAGCTGCCGCCGGACGCGCGCTTCCGCATTGATTCGATTCCGGTGGACGAACGCATCGGCGCAATGGTCGTGACGGATTTGAACGGCGACGGCCGGCCGGACATCGCGTTTTACGGCGACGGCAAGGATCTGGAAGTAATTTACAATCTCGGCACGAACGGCTGGAGCGATCCCAAGCGCTGGCACATTGACGACGGCCAGATGTCCCCGAACGCGCTGGCCGACGGCGACCTGAACGGCGACGGCCGCACCGACCTGGCGCTGCTCGGCGACAACGGCTCGATTTATTTTCTCGCGCAGAACGCGGATCACACGCTGGCCGAGCCGCAGAAAATTTCCTATTCCGGCACGCCCAAGGCCGTGCAGATTCTGGATGTGGACGGCGACGGCAAAAACGATCTGTTGATTGTGGATTTCGACAGCCCGACGCCGTTTCATTTTCGCCTGCAAAATGCCACCGGCCAGCTTGGGCCGGAAATTTATTTCAAAACGCCGCCCATCCGGTCGTTTGACGCGGACAACCTCGGCGGCGACGCGAAGAATTACGTCGTGACCATCGCACAGGCCACCGGGCGCGCGGAGGTGTCGCAGTTTACGCGCAAGCCGTCGGAGTTATTGTCCGGCGCATTTCACAAGGGGCAATTCCAAATCCTGCCGTTGAACAAATCCGACGTGGCGCAGCGCGGTTTGCTTTGGGCGGATGTCAACGGCGACGGCCGGCCCGATTTGCTCGTGGCTGAACCGGCAAGCGGCCAGCTTTCGGTGTATTTGCAGCAGGCCGACGGTTCGCTGGCGTCGCCGAAAACATTTCCGACGCTCGCTGGCGTGAGCCAGATCGTGGCGGCGGACATGGACGGCAACGGCAAGCCGAGCATTTTTCTGTTGAGCCAGGACGAGCGCGCGGTCGGCGTGACGCAGTTTGACAAGAACGGCCGGCTGCCGTTCCCGACGCTGCTGCCGCTCGACGGCAAGCCGCTCGCGATGACTGTCGGCCCGCTCAAGCCCGGCGCGAAGCCGACGCTCGCCGTCATCGTGGACAAGGACGGCCAGCGTTCGCTCGTGACGCGCTCGGCGGATGGCAAAATGAAAACGCAGAAGTTGAGCGACAGCTTCAAGTCGAATCCGTCGTCGTTTACCATCGAGGATGTGAACCAGGACGGACTGGCGGATCTGGTTGTGCTGATTCCTTATGAAAAAGTCAAAGTGCTGCTGCAAAAATCCGGCGGCGATTTTGACGAGGTGGACGTGGACCCGCCCGGCGGCGCGCTCGACCAACCGTGGCTCGCTTCGGCGGACGTGGACGGCGATGGCAAGCAGGAATTGCTGCTGCCGCAGAAAAATTTTGTCCGTGCCGTCGTGCTGGAGCGCGCGGAAAAAATCCCCGGCTCGACCAACCAGCCGGGCTGGACGTTCCGCGTGAAGGACCAGATCAACGGCGCGGAAAGCGATTCACGCATCGTCGGCGCGACGGCGGTGCCCAATGGCAAAAACGCCACGCCGTCCATTTTCCTGTTCGACGCGGAGCACAAGCAGTTGACGCTGTGCGAGCGCGACGCCACCGGCGTGTGGCAGGTGGTCCGCAACATTGACCTGCCGGTGACAGATTTCAATTCCGTGCAGACCGTCGCGCTCGGCGGCAAGGGTGTGGAGAGCGTGGCGTTTCTCGGCCAGAACACGGTGGCGTGGCAGGCGCTGGCGGGCGATGTCTGGGATTTCACGCCGCTCGACGGCTACGAGACGCCCATCAAGGACGGTTTTCTCAACGACGAGATTTCCGGCGACCTGACCGGCACCGGACGCAAGGACATCGTCTTCATGGAGACGGCCAAGAATTATCTCGACCTCGTCAGCTTCAGCGCCGCCCACAAGCTGGTGCCGCAGGACCGCTGGCAGGTGTTCGAGCAGCACACGTTCCGCGCCCGCGAAAACGCCGTGCCCGAACCGCGCGAGGCGCTCATCAAGGATGTCACCGGCGACAAGAAGAACGATTTGATCGTGCTTGTCCACGACCGGATTCTGGTTTATCCGCAGGAGTGAAAGGCGGGTTGAATTGTTAAATCGAAAATCGTTGCAGCGGTTTGCCGGGGCAACGGCTAATTTTTTTGAATCCTATCCTCTAAATGCCATCCGTGTTATGGATGGTTCTGGCTGTTCGTTGACGACAGCACAGCGGCAATGATCTGGTCAATATCCGGTCCGCTGGTCTTGCGTGGATGCGCGGCGCGATAATTCCGGAGTTGCTTCAGCAGCCGGAGATTTTGCGGCTGGAGCTGGCCGGCGGGCATGCCCTGAAGAATCGGTGCCAGCACCGCGACCTGTTCGTCCAACTGGGCCTCCAGCAATTCCGCCGTGGCGTTGGTGTCGCCCGCGCGCAGGGCGGTCAGGGCCGTTAGCCGGTCGTTCACGTTGGCGAAGGCGCTGTGCGTCTGGTAACGCCGGATCCATTGGTCGTAAAAGTGATCCGTGGAATATGAACCGATGGCCCAGCCCAGAAGCAGAGCAATTACCAAAAACAAAATCACGCGGATTGGCTTCATAAAACTGGATGCTTGACGAAAGATACTGAACCGCCGCCGACTTGCGCAAGGCCCGAAAGATCGTGCTTCCATCCGAATTCACCTTGCAGATGCACTGTCGCTACTGTCTCAAGTTTCTGCAAATGGCTGGCTTTAGGATGGAGGGCTGATTTTATCGAGAATCAGAAAGACGAAGCTTGGCAGCCATTCGACCATGCGTTGGGGGAAGTCCAGATTTCAGATTCCCGAAAAGCAAACGGGGCGAACCGACTCCGGTTCGCCCCGCTGGAAAAACAGTATTTCAACCGATCAAACTTTGCGAGAACGGCGGAAGCCCATCAGCATGCCGAAACCGGACAGTGCCGCCAACGCGAGGCTGCTGGGTTCGGGAATCGGGGTCGCGTCAATTTCGAATGTATCAGCACGCGTGGTCGCGGTGACACCGACTCCGTCAGAATACAGGCCGAAGGCGGTGATGTTGTCTCCCGGAAGTGGCGATGTCAAAATGCTGCCAATCGAGAGAATGGTGCCAGGAGTATAGTTCAACGTTTCCCAAGCACTGGCGGCGGTTGTCCAAGTGAATGTATCCAGTTGCGCTTGGCTGGCGAAATTGGCGGCACTGGTCACGGCGGCAGCGTTGCCGAAGGTTTGCACGGTGGCATACCAATTCCCGTCAATCTGGACGGCAAAGTGTTCCAAAGAGGCTGTGTAAGCATTTCCGGAGTAGAAGGACATGTCGTTAATCGAATAGCTGCCGGTGTTGACGGTGTAAGCACTCGTGGTGGCGATCCAGTTCGTGCCTCCCGCTTTAGTGGCACCGCCGCTGAGGAACAGAAAGCCGGGGCCAGTAGCCGGCTCGGCGGGAGTGGTATTGATGCCAACAGGTCCTGATGAGTTGCCAGTGGACGAAGAGAGGCCGAAATAACCTGCTACGGCACCGCCGCCAGCTGCAGTGTTTTGTGAGTCATAGGCGTTGGAATTGAAAGATCCACTCCATGAGTCAATGGATGGCGCGGCATTGGCACCGCTAGTATTGGCGAAAAGCTCGCGATAAATCGCAGTCTGCGCCTGTGTCACTTGGATTGAGACCAAGGTGGCTCCCGCCAATACCAATAGGATTTTTTTCATATGATTTTACAGCGTGATTTAAATTAGGCTTTGACCAAAATTTGGCTCGTCAAATATTCATTACTGTGAATGTTTTCCATTTTTTACAGGTTTTTTGGAAGCCTCGCATCCCTCTTTCGAGGGATAAGCCCGGCGGCATCCAAAATTCAGACATGATGTGCACCATCACCGGGATTCAGGTTGAGGATGAACCGGCTGAAGCCAGCAGATGAATTGGGGACGACGGGCGGAGCTGTTTTACTTGGTTTTGCAATAAAGTTTCTGCCCGGAACCGCTTTCGGCAAAACCTTTCACCTAACTTTAAGCCGGCACAGTGCAAACCGGCTGCGCGTCAATCCAACTGTCGCACCACGATGAGGCAGGCGTCGTCATTGCTGTTGGTCACGAGCGTCCGGCCTTTTTTGAGGGACTGCGTGATTTTGCCATGACCGACCAGCGTCACTTCCACCCGCTCCCCGCCCAGGTTTTTTACGGCCATCTCGCTCTTGCCGAACACCAGCGGTTTGCTCTCGTCCTTCGCCACGGTAAAGGTTTGCGCGCTGACGACCGAGTAATGCTGCCATTTCAGCGGCAGCCGCTTGAGCTTCTTCTCGATCTCCGGCACGACGGGCTTGCCGTTGGTCGGCGCGTCGTTGGAGCAGAGAATCAACTGCGCCTCCAGCTTGAGGGGTTTGTCGGCGGCGTGCGCGCTGATGCCCGCGAGCAGGTAAAAAAACAGGACGGCGCAGGCCAGCCGGGTTGCGGAACGGAATTTTGTGTTCATGCGTCAGTTGATGGCCGCAGGCATTTTAGCCGGCACGGGGCTGTCGTCCGCCGCCGAGAACCATACCAGCGTCGTGCCTTCGCTGGCATCACGATACGTCGTCGCGTCGGAATTGGCCAGTGTCGTTTCCACGTTCGGCGTGTCGGCGTCGGCCACGGTTTCCACGGTTGCTTTCGGAATGTTGAAATGCGCGACCAAACCGGCGATGGCCAGCGCGCCCACCGCCACGGCGGGCAACAGCCAGCGGCGCAGCGCGGTGAAAATGGAAACTTCCGGCGCAATCGCTGCCACCGGCTCCCGCCGCTGGATTTCGCGCTCGATTTTCGACCAGTAAAATTCGCGCGACTCCGGCACGCTCAAATGCGGCTCGGCTTGTGTCATCGCTGCGCGCGTGTTTTTGAGTTCCGCCAGCGATGCGGCGGCAGCACCGTCACGCTGCGTCCACGCAAGAATTTCGCGCGCCTCGCGCTCCGGCAGTTCGCCGTCGAGGAACGCCTGCAATTTTAGTTGTTGCTCGTGGGTCATGTTAAAAACGTGATTCGTTGAATCGTTACATCGGCACAAACGCGCGCCAGTTCAACGATGCAACCATTCAACCATTTAACGATTTTCTTCATTTTTCAATTCCGCCAGCAGCGCGGCCATTTTCCGCCGCGCATAAAACAGCCGCGACATCACCGTGCCGATTGAGCAGCCGACCGTTTTGGCGATTTCTTTGTATTCCATGTCTTCAAATTCGTGCAACACCAAAACCGTGCGGTGTTCCGCCGACAGCTCGTCGAGCGCGGCATCAATTTTCACCCGCAACTCGGCGCGTTCCAGGCCGGCGGTCGGGTTCACGGTCACGACGGGCATTTGACGTTCCACGCCGCCGCTTTCTTCGTCCAGTTCCTCGATGGAATCGGCGCGATGCCGTTTCTGCCTCCGCAAATGGTCGAGGCAGAGGTTGATGACGATACGCGTCATCCACGTCGTGAAGCTGGAGTCGCCCTGAAACTGTTCGAGCCGCTGCCAGCCTTTGATCCACGCTTCCTGCGAAAGATCCACCGCGTCCTGCTCGTTGCGCGTCATGCTGAAGGCGCGGGCGTAAATCGGGTCGCGATGCCGGAAAACCAGCTCCTCAAACGCCGCCAGCTCGCCACGCCGGGCGGCTTTCACCAACGCTGCGTCGTCGGTAGAGGAATAATTCTGACCAGACATGGATTTGACGACGGAGAAAATTATTTATTCAACGCACCTTACAATTTTCCCTTGGTGCTGGGCAACTGGCCGGCGATGCGCGGGTCGCGCGCGCAGGCGGCGTCGGCGGCGCGGGCGAACGCCTTGAACAGCGCCTCGACGATGTGGTGCGGCTCGTCGCCGTAAAGCAGTTCGAGATGCAGGTTGCAGCGGGCTTCGTTGGTGAAGCCCTGGAAAAATTCGCGGGCGAGGCCGAAGCGGAAGGTGCTGGAGACGTCCTGTTTTTTTTCGGCCTCGGAAATTTTCTTCTGCGAAAACTTGTCCAGCCCGCGCCAGACAAGGTATGACCGGCCGCTGAAGTCAATGACGCAGCGGGCGAGGCATTCGTCCATCGTCACATAGGCTTCGCCGGTGAACGGATTTTTTGGATGAAAGCCCGCGCCGTAACGACGGATGCCACGCTTGTCGCCGAGCGCGAGTGCAAACGCCTGGCCGAGTGCGATGCCGCAGTCTTCGACGGTGTGGTGCGCGTCCACTTCGAGGTCGCCGGCGCACTTGAGCTGCAAATCCATCGTCGCATGCTTCGCGAACAGCGTCAGCATGTGGTCGAAAAACGGGATGCCGGTTTTGACGCTGGCTTTGCCGCCGCCATCGAGGTTGAGGCGGACGGAAATCTTGGTTTCCCTGGTGTGGCGCGAAATTTTTGCCTGCCGGACTTTCATGGCTGGATTAAACCAAAGCGTGCCGCAAAAAACAAACCGCAATCAATAGAGGGATTTGGGCACGGCCAACTGCGACGACTGTTCGGCCATTTTGGCTTTGACCTCGTCAATCCGCTTTTGCAGCAGGTCGGGCGCGAGCGAAGCGGTTTGGGCGGCGTGAAACCAGTTCATGGCTTCCGGCAGGTGTCCGGCATTTTCTTCCAACTGGCCGAGATGGGTGGTGATCTGTTCAAAAATGAGTCTGTTTTCCCGCTTGGCATCGTCGTCCTGCGCAGACCAGTAGCGCACGGCAAGTTCCCAGACATTCCGCGCCCGTCCTTCATCGTGATAGCTTTCATCGTAGAGCCGGCCGAGTTCGAACAAAATTTCGCAGCTTTGCGGATTATTGCGCATGCCTTCGCGCAACACCTGTTCGGCCTCCTTGTCCTTGTGCATGCGGATCCGCAGCCAGAAAGCGGTGACGGTGTAGGTGGTAACATTGTCGGGATCGAGCCGGGCGGAAAGTTTCAGCCACGGTAAAATCTCCCGCACATTTTCGCTGCCGCTCAAATCATCGGCGGCACCGCCTTCGTCCAGATGCGTGTGGCGGTTGGGGATGAAATGCCGGCCGAAAGCGTCCAGCCAGTCGCGCGGCTCACCCATGAAGCTTTCATCTTCGCCGCCTTGATTGTGGCTGGAGACGGCGCCGGTGTCTTCGGCGACATGCGGCGTCTTGAAATTGGAGTTGTTGTCGAAAATCGTCGGATAATAGCCGCTGTGATAATACTCGTCGGCCTTGACGAAAAAACTGTTCGCAAACATTTTGCTGCTGTTGCCGAGCAGCAGGCTGAAAAAATCATTCGACTGGTGGCGGCGGTTTTCAAATGCCTGGAAGTGTGGCAGCAAATCGGCGGCTAGGCCGAAACAAAAAACCAGCAGCGCGAGCAGCAGCAGGAAAAATGTGCGCGGCGAGGTCATGGATCAATTGACGGGCTTGCGGCGGAACACCAGGCAGGCGGCGACGAGAAACGCCGCGGCGTAGGCCAGCAGATAAAGGGTGTCGAGGGCGACGAAATGCCAGCCGATGAGCGGCCAGTCGTGGACGATCAGGTTCCGCATTTCAAACGGAATTTCCAGATGCGGCACGGCGTAATAAAACGCGTAAATGAGCGAGCGGAACGGTTCGGGCTGCGCCAGCGCGATGGCATCGAGATATCGCCCGAGCGTCAAGATGGTCGCGACGATGACGAAGCAGATCGTGGAGTTGGACGAAGGCGCGGCGAAGACGAGCGAGCCGAGCAGCGCCAGCGCGACGACCACGGCCAGCGCAATCCAATGCAGAAACGCGGCCTGAAAATAATTCAGCAGCGGCCAGGCGTGATCACGGCTCGCGGCCAGCGCGCCGAAAAAGATGTAGAAGCAGATCAAGACCAGGCCGCAGGCGAGCCAGCAGCCGAGAAATTTACCGAAAATCAACTGCGTCCGCGTCAGCGGCTTGGCGAGCAGCGGCAGCAGCGTGCGCTGTTCGCGCTCCGCCGGAATTTGCCGAGCCGTCGTGGTGATGGCGATTACGAGCGACGAAACCCAGATGAGCAGCAGGCACAGTTCCTTGAGGTAGCGGACGATGTGCTTGTCGTTGAAAATATTGACGGAGGCCATGATCAGGCAGACCAGAACGGTCAGGATGAACAGGACATAAAAATCCTTCCGGCGATACAACTCCTTGATGACGATGCCGGCGACGGCGAAAATGTTTTTCATGACGCGGTGGAAGTTTGAAAGCCGATGATGTCCAGAAACGCCTTCTCCAGACTCGCGTGCTGGCCGGTGATTTCGTTGACGCGGCCAACGGCCTTGAGGTCGCCTTGATGAATGATGGCGACGCGGTCGCAGACCGTCTCAACTTCGCCGAGTTCGTGCGAGGAGAAGAAAACGGTTTTGCCCTCGTTCTTCAGGCGCTGAATGATTTCGCGGACTTTCATGCGGCCCAATGGATCGAGGCCACTGGTCGGCTCGTCAAGAATCAGCAAATCGGGATTATTGATGAGCGCCTGCGCCAGGCCGACGCGCTGCTGCATGCCTTTGGAATAGGATTTGATGGGCCGCTTGCGCGCATGTTCGAGCTCCACCAATTTCAGCAGCAGGTCAATGCGCTGGTCCGTCTCGGCGCGCGGCAGGCCGAAGATTTTCGCGTAAAACCGGAGCAGTTCCTCGGCGGTGAGAAATTTGTAGTAGTAAGTCAGCTCCGGCAGATAGCCGATGCGCTGGCGGGCGATGGGCTGGCGCACGTCAATGCCGAACAGATACGCCGCGCCGCTGGTCGGCGGCACGAAGCCGAGCAGGACGTTCATCGTGGTGGTCTTGCCCGCGCCGTTCGGGCCGAGGAAGCCGAAAACTTCACCGGCTTGAACCTCCAAATCAAGTCCAGTTAAGGCGACCTTGGTGGCCGGTCGGAATTCGCGGCTGTAAAATTCGACACGGAGTTTTTCGGTCTTCAGAATCACGCTCATGGCCGAATCAAATGATTGAAATCACTGGGCAGTATTTAATGGAAATCTCCACCGGGGTCAATACCAACCCAACGACCGGCTGAAATCAGGTGGCCGGAATTTTCTTGGATCGCGTTTTTGCGGCAAACGGATTGCCTGCCTACGGCAAAATGTGCGCCGGACTCACCGTGTCGCTGAGCGAACACAGAACCGAGGGGATGTTGCCGACCAGCGTCAGACTGTAATTGCCGTTGGCGGGGCAGCCAGGTATCGAGCTGTTCGAGTTCAACTTGATGAAAGATGTCAAATCGGACGGCCAATTGATGGTCGAGCCGGCTGATTTGCCGGTTTCCATGGAGAACTGCTGGACGGCGGAATCAATCTGCCGCATGTTGTTGATGCACGCAGTGGCTTGTGACTTGGCGCGGCTATTCACAAAGTTGGGTATCGCGATGGCCGCCAGCAGGCCGATGATGGCCACCACAATCATAATCTCCACCAGCGTGAAGCCTTTTTTTACGGTGTTTTGGACTGTTTTCATACGCTTCATTTTGTTTATTGCAGCGTGAACAACGTGACAGGCTGGTTATATAATAAATACGGGACTGCTCACAGATTGCCTGACACGACCGCAACAAGGACATTGTTAGCAACACCAATGCCAAATATCCAACCTAAATTGGGCTCCGGACGGGCGGATTATTGGCACGACATTCCGGCTGTGAATAAAGAAAAAAGCCCGGAGCTTACGCCCCGGGCTGGTGATTCAAACTGTAATTAGATTACGGCAGGATGTGCTGCGGCGTCACACCCACGCTGAGCGTGCAGTGCGGTTGTGCACCCACCGAGGAGTCAGAATAGGTGCCGCTGGCCGGGCAGCCGGGAATGGAACTGGCCGAGTTCAACTTGATATAAGCAGTCAAGTCGTTCGGGAAGTTGATGCTTTGTCCGGTGGTGGCCTTGGTTTCCAACGCGAATTCGTTGGCCGCCGCGTCAATCTGGCGGAGGTTGTTGATGCAGGCGTTGGCCTGTGAGGTCGCGCGGGCCTTCACGAAGTTCGGAATCGCGATGGCGGCCAGCAAGCCGATGATGGCGACGACGATCATGATTTCAACCAGCGTGAAGCCGGCCTTGCGGAGGTTTTTCATTGTCTTCATTTTATTTTCTTTCCTTTTTGATGCGGCGTGAACAGCGCGACAGGCGGGTTATGATGATTACAACTTTGTTCACTTGATTGCCTGTCGCAGCCACAATGTAGGAAGGTATAGCACAGCCGATGCCAAATACCCAACCCTAAATTTTTAGAGGCCATTTCCGTCTGATTGTTCAAAAAACAGTTGAAATCATCCATAAAACCAGCCAATCCGCATCTGCTGGAATTTCTGTTGCCCGTCCAGTGTCTAATTTGCCGACGGAAGTGTAATAGTTCGGGACACCGTGGCCATTCCCAAGAAACCGCTGTTCCCAGACGCAGCCATTATATTTATCGTCAAGCGGCGGGAGGGCCGGGATCACCTTATGTTCGACAAAGCTGGACCGGTCTGGTTAAGTTGGAGTTGGAGCGGACGCGGACAAATTAGCATCGAGATGTTGGCCGTGGGCGGGCAATTCAGCGGCCCAATAAAAAAATTGACCGGGTGCTTCACGGAGATGTTCAATAAAAAAATGTTTTGCGACTGGATAATTTGTGAACATTCTATTCCGCGCACGGTCTGATTTATAGAAAAAATGACTCAAGCTGGCGATCCAACAATGATATCAAAGAGATTCCACGTTAAGTGCGGGTTCGTGCCGCGCAGGCCGCTTTTGATCCTGGCCGCCGACCTTTGAACATCTTCCGCCGTTTCTGCGACCAACCGGGTAAAACATGGAACGACATTCCGCAACCAAATACCTTCGCCGGCAAAACTGCCAACTGGCTTTCTATTCAGTCGCGGTGCTTTTGCTGCTGGCGACGGCCGGTTTGGCAGGCGCGGCGTCGTTCACCGCAACTCTCGATCGTGATACGCTTACACTGGGCGAAAGCGCGACGTTGTCGCTGGCTTTCGAGGGTGCCCAGCCGCGCAGCCTGCCTTCGCCGCAGTCGACCGTTACCGTCAGTTTCACCGTCACGCCGCAGCGCGCGGGTGAATTCACCATTCCCGCGTTGTCGGCGGACGTGAGCGGCCAGCAGCTTGCCACTGCGCCACTCAAACTGGCCGTCACCGCCGCCAGCGCGCCGCCCGCCGCCGCCGTCAATTCCGGCAACGAAGTCGCATTCCTGAAATTTAATTTCCCGAAAAATAAAATTTACGTCGGCGAGGCGGAAGTGGGGCGCTTGGAACTTTATCTGCGCGACGACGTGCAAAACTTTGGCAATTTTCAGATCACCAGTTCGCCCACGGACGGCTTTAGCGCCGGCAAGCTGGCTGAATTGCAAAACCAGCGCCGCCGGGTGCAGGTTGGCAACCGCGTTTACACGGTCATCCCGCTCGCGGTGCCGCTGAACGCGGTGCGCACGGGTTCGCTCACGCTTGGCCCGTTCACCGCCAGCGCGGTCGTGGTGCTGCCCGGCCAAAATCAGGGCGGCGATCCGTTCTTCCGGCAATTCTTCAACCAGGGCGAACAGAAACAAATCACCCTGGCAACGGATCCTGTTACCGTCGAATCACTGCCGCTGCCGGAACAAAACAAGCCCGTCAATTTCACCGGTGCCGTCGGCCAGTTCGACCTCGCCGCCAGCGCCGGGCCGACCACGGTCACCGTCGGCGATCCCATCACCGTGCGCGTGCAAATTTCAGGGCGTGGTGCATTCGATTCGGTCACGCTGCCGGTGCAGGATGCCTGGCAGAATTTCAAAACCTATCCGCCCACGACCAAATTGGAAACGAGCGACCAGTTCGGATTTCAGGGCACAAAAACATTTGAGCAGATTATTTCTCCGCAGAATTCCGACGTGCATGAGCTGCCCGCGCTCACCTTCTCATTTTTCAATCCCGACGACGGCCAATACCACACGCTCACGCAACCCGCCGTGCCGCTGGTCGTCAAAGCCGCTGGAGCGACACCAATGCCGACATTGGCCGCAAACAAAAATCTCACTCCAGAAAACCAGCCGCCGCAGGACATCCTGCCCATCAAGGAAAGTCTGGGAACACTTGTCTCGAGCAAAACTCCGCTTGTCGCGCAACCGGTGTTCCTCGCCGTGCAAACTGTGCCGGTGCTGGCCTTTCTGGCTGCGTTCATCTGGCGCAAACGCACGGACAATCTGGCGAACAATCCGCGCCTGCGCCGCCAGCGCGCCGTGGCGCAGCTCGTCCGCAACGGCTTGAACGATTTGAAAAAATTCGCGGCGGAAAACAAATCCGATGAATTTTTTGCGCTGCTCTTCCGGCTGGTGCAGGAGCAGCTCGGCGAACGGCTGGATTGTCCGGCGACGGCGATTACGGAAAATGTGATAGACGAGCACGCGGTTTTGCGCGGCGCACCGGACTCGACGCGCGAGGCGTTGCGCGAGCTGTTCCAGCTTTGCAACCAGGCCCGCTATGCGCCGGTGCGTGGCACCAGCGAGCTGAACTCCGTCGCCGTAAAATTTGAAAATGTCGTCGGCGAGCTTCAGGAGGTGAAGGTATGAAAAATCTTTTGACGACCTGCTTTGTGCTGGTCTTTGTCGGGAACATTTTTGCGGCGGACGTCAACGCTGATTTCTCTGTGGCGAACAAGCTTTATGCCGAGGGGAAATTTGCCGACGCGGCGGACGCCTACGAAAAATTAGTGCAGGGCGGAACCCGGTCGCCGGCATTGTGGTTTAACTGCGCCAACGCGGAATTCAAGTCCGGCCATCTGGGCAAAGCCATTGCCGCGTATCGCCAGGCGGAGTTGCTCGCGCCGCGGGATGCGGAATTGCGCGCCAATCTCGCCTTTGTGCGCAACCAGGTCCCGGGTGCAACGCTCCGCGAAAGCCGCTGGCAAACCTGGGTTGGTTCACTCACGTTGAACGAAGGCGCGCTGTTGACGGCAGTATTGTTCTGGCTGACGGCGGCGCTGTTCATCGCGCGGCAGATCCGGCCGGCGCTGGTTCCGAGGCTGAAAAGCCTGACGCGGGTTTTTGTCGCGCTCACGCTTTTTTCAGGCACCGTGCTGGCCTTGCAGGCGGCGACCCATTTTTCATCGGCGACCGCCGTGGTGATTGCTGACAATGTGACGGCGCGCAGCGGGCCGTTTGACGAGGCGCAAAGCGCCTTCACGGCGCGCGATGGCGCGGAGCTTTCGGTTTTGGACCAGCGCGACGGCTGGGTGCAGGTCGCCAATGGCACGGGCAAAAGCGGCTGGCTGTCGCTGAAGCAGGTGGAGGTTTTGCCCGGCGCGTGAAGATGATTTTGGTTGAACAAGTTTTACGGTCGTTTGTCAGAATGTCGTCCACGGAAAATTATTAAGAAACCATGAGCACAGGAATCAACGCCATCAACGAAGCGGTGAAGGAAGCGAGTGCGTTCACGCACCCGCTGTTTAACGAACTCGGCAAGGTCATCGTCGGGCAAAATTATTTGACCGAGCGGCTGGTCATCGGCCTGCTCGCCAATGGCCACGTCCTCCTCGAAGGCGTGCCGGGTTTGGCGAAAACGCTGGCCGTGAAATCCATGGCCGCGTGTATCAGCGTGAAATTTTCGCGCCTGCAATTCACGCCGGACATGCTGCCCGCCGACGTCATCGGCACGCAGATTTACAATCCGCAATCCGGCGGCTTCACCACGCGCAAAGGACCGGTTTTCGCGAACCTCATTCTCGCCGACGAAATCAACCGCGCGCCGGCCAAGGTGCAGAGCGCGTTGCTCGAAGCCATGCAGGAAAAACAGGTCACCATCGGCGATCAGACCTACAAGCTCGACGAACCGTTCCTCGTGCTCGCCACGCAGAATCCCATCGAGCAGGAAGGCACGTATCCGCTGCCCGAAGCGCAGGTTGACCGCTTCATGTTGAAATTGAAGATCGGTTATCCGTCGCGGGCGGACGAGCGGCAGATTTTGGAGACGATGGCGAAAACTTCCGGCCAGCCCACGTGCAATGCGGTCGTCACGCCGGCGCAAATCCTGAAGGCGCGCGAAATCATCAACGACATTTACGTGGACGACAAGGTGAAGGATTACATCGTGGATCTCGTCTGCGCCACGCGCGATCCGGATCATTACAAGATCGCGGTGAAAGATTTCATCCAGCTCGGCGCGTCGCCGCGCGCGACCATCGCGCTCACGCTGGCGGCCAAGGCCTACGCGTTCCTGAAGGGCCGCGGCTACGTCACGCCGCAGGACGTGAAAAGCATCGGCATGGACGTGCTGCGCCACCGCGTGGCCATCACCTACGAAGCCGAGGCCGAGGAAAAAACCAGCGAAATCGTCATCCAGAAAATCTTTGATGAACTGCCGGTGCCATAAACAAATGCCGAATTAAGAAGGAAGAATGAAGAAACGGTTTTGCAAATTGAGTTTTAACTAGCTTGGAAGCGGAATTCTTCATTCTGCATTCTTCCTTCATCATTTGCCCATGATTCCCCGCGAGATTCTCAAAAAAATCCGACAGATCGAGCTGCGCACGAACCGCATCGTGACCGAAACGCTCGCGGGACAGTATCATTCCGTCTTCAAGGGCCAGGGCATGAACTTCGACGAGGTGCGCGAATACCAGCCCGGCGACGACGTGCGCGCGATTGACTGGAACGTCACCGCGCGGATGAATCATCCGTTTATCAAGAAGTTCGTCGAGGAGCGCGAACTCACGCTCATGCTCGTCGTGGACGTGAGCGGGTCGGGTCTGTTCGGTTCGCGCGGCCAGTCCAAACGCGAACTCGCGGCGGAAATTGCCTCGGTGCTCGCATTCTCGGCCATCCGCAACAATGACAAGGTCGGACTGATTCTGTTTTCCGACGAAGTGGAAAAATTCATCCCGCCGCGCAAAGGCCGCAGCCATGTGCTGCGCGTCATCCGCGAAGTATTATTCTTCGAGCCGAAGCGGCGCGGGACGGATTTGAACGCGGCGCTGGAATTTTTGCTGCGCGTGCAATCGCACAAGGCCATCACGGTCATCGTGTCGGATTTTCTCGGCTCGTCCGTGGCCGCGACGCCCTCGTCGCGAAACAAACTCGGCGACGGGGGCGTCGCCGCCACGCGCTCTCGTCCGCACCTGATGTCGCTGGAATCACTGGCGCAGGCGTCGTTCACGATGTTGCGGCAGGCGAACCGCAAGCACGATGTCGTGGCGGTGCAGGTTTCCGATCCGCACGAACTGGAGCTGCCGAATCTCGGCCGGCTGATTTTTCAGGACGCCGAAACCGGCCAGATCGTCGAGGTCAACACCGGCGATGCGCGCAAGCGCGCGGCGTTCGCGGAGCGGCAGACGAAATCGCAGGCGGAAGTCGCGCGGCTGTTCCGGCGCGCGGGCATTGACGCGATGCAGTTGCGCACGGATCAGGAATACGGCCCGACGCTGGCGCGATTTTTCGAGAACCGCGAGAAACGGAGGCTGCGCGGATGATCTCGAACGCCACCCAGAATGCCGTCGCGCCCGTCGCCGAAGACATCCGCGACATCAAACCGCCGATTGAAATTTCGGACGGCTATACCTGGCTTTGGTGGGTGCTGATTTTGCTGGCGCTCGCGGTTGCGGCATTTCTGCTTTGGCGCTGGTGGAAAAATCGGAAGATCAACATCGTCCTGCCACCGCCGGTGCCGGCGCACATTCGCGCGAAACAAAAATTGGAACAAGCGCTCGCGCTCATCACGCAGCCGAAGCCGTTTGTCATCGCGGTGTCGGACACGGCGCGGGCGTATCTGGAGGAGCGGTTCAATTTCCGCGCGCCGGAGCGGACGACAGAAGAATTTTTGCGCGAGCTGGCGGGAACAAAACTGCTGCTGCCGGAACAAAAGGAAAGTCTCGGCGGATTTCTCGCGAGCTGCGACTTGGTGAAATTCGCCAAATACGAGCCGGGCGAAAATGAATTGCGCGAACTGCACGCTTCCGCCGTCCGGTTGGTTGAGGAAACCGAGCCGCAGCCGGAAGCTGCTGTCGCGAATAATCAGTCGGAGGTGGCAAAATGATTTTTGCGTATCCGTGGCTGCTGCTCTTGCTTCTTTTGCTGCCGGTGCTGGCGTGGTTGAAAGGCCGACGCGGTGCGCCGCCGGCGTTTGTGTATTCGTCAGTGCAGCTTGTGCGCGCGATGCAGAACATCCATCGCTCGCGTTTCGGCGGATTGCTCGGTTCGCTGCGCTGGCTGGCGCTGGCGCTGTTCATCTTGGCGCTGGCGCAGCCTCGTTTTGCAAAGAGCACGACCGAGGTGAAGGCCAGCGGCATTGACATCGTGTGTGCGCTGGATTTGTCCGGCAGCATGAAGACCGGCGATTACATCGTCAACGGCCAGCAGGTCAGTCGCATTGACATGGCCAAGCCGGTGCTGGAGAAGTTTGTCGAAGGCCGGCCGAACGACCGCATCGGGCTGGTGGTGTTCGCGGCGCAGGCGTTCATCGCCACGCCGCTGACGCTCGACCACGAGTATCTGCTCGAAAACATTGACCGGCTCGGCATCGGCACGATCAATTCCGACGCCACGGCCATCGGCGACGGTCTCACGACTGCGCTCAACCGGCTGCGCGACTTGAAGGCCAAGAGCAAAATCATCGTGCTGATGACCGACGGCGGAAACAATTCCGGAAAGATTGATCCCGCCGCGGCGGCGGAGGCGGCCAAGGCGCTCGGGGTGAAAATATACACCATCGGCCTTGGCAACGCAGACATTGTCCAGCAAATGGGCCTGCCGCCGGGCTATCTCCCGGACGAGGAAGCGTTGCAAAAAATCGCCGACGAGACCGGCGGCAAATATTACCGCGCGGACAACGCGGAAAAATTTGTGAAAATCTATGCCGAAATTGACAAGCTGGAAAAGACCGAGGCGACGGTGAAGAAATACACGCAGTTCACCGAACTGTTTCCGTGGTTCGTTACGGCGGGGCTGGCGATTTTACTGATTGAATTTGTCCTCGCACAAACCGCATTCCGGAGGCTGCCATGAGACAATTGCCGATTGCCGATTGCCGATTGCCGATTACGGAATCATTTTCCCGCCGCCGTTTTGCGCGAAGCGGCCATTATGGCGGTCAACTCGTTGGCTTCGTCCAGCAGCGCGGACAATTTTTTTGCCGGCAGAATGCCCGACTCGATCAGCAATTCCAGCCAGAGCGCGGTTTCGTCGGCTTCTTCCTCGACGGTGCCGATTTTGGCGATGAATTCGGCCTGACTGCGGGCGCGGCAACTGGCGCGATAATTTGCCGCCACCGAAGTGCCGCTGCGGACGATTTGTTTGGCGATGGCGCGTCCGGCATCATCGGATTTTGGAATGGCGCGCGTCAGCTTGATGATTCTCAACGCAAAAGTTTTTGTGCGTGCCTTGAGTTCGGTCGGGTTCATGGCGCGAATTTACAAACCCAATCGGCAATCGGCAATCGGCAATCGGCAATTTAGCTATGCGTTTCGAGCACCCACAATTTCTCTGGCTCTTGCTGGTGATTCCGCCGGCGCTGGCGGTGTTTTTCTGGTGGAGCGAGCGCGTGAAGAAAAAATTGCTGACGCAATTTGTCGAATCGCGTTTGCTGGCGCAACTGACCGTCGGCCTTTCGCCGCAGCGGCGCAAATGGAAATATATTTTGCTCATCGCCGCCGCCGCGTTGCTCATCATCACCATCGCGCGGCCGCAGCGCGGATTTGATTTGGAAGAAGTGCAGCAAAACGGTTTGGACATCGTTGTCGCCGTGGACACCTCAAAATCCATGCTGGCGACGGACATCGCGCCAAACCGGCTCGCTCGCGCGAAGCTCGCCGCGCTGGAGCTGATGCAGACCGCCAAGGCCGACCGGCTTGGACTGGTGGCGTTCGCGGGCGACGCGTTTCTGGAATGTCCGCTGACAATTGACGACACGGCGTTTCAGCAGAGCGTGCAGGCGCTGGACGTGAATTCCATTCCGCAGGGCGGCACGGCCATCGCCGCCGCCATCAACACGGCGCTCGGCACCTTCAAGGAAAAGGGCAATCACCGCGCGCTCGTGCTCTTCACCGACGGCGAGGACAACGACGAAGGCGCGCTCGAAGCCGCGCAAAACGCGGCGAAGGAAGGCTTGAAAATTTTTACCGTCGGCATCGGCTCGGCGGACGGCACGCTGGTGACGATTGCGGATGCGAATGGAAATTCCGATTACATCCGAGATGAAAAAGGTCAGGTTGTGAAATCGCATTTGAACGAGCAACTCTTGCAGCAAATCGCGTCGGCGACCGGCGGCTTTTATCTGCCGTTGCGCGGCGCGGACACCATCAACACGCTTTACGAGCGCGGCCTTGCGCCGCTGCCGAAATCCGAGAGCAAAGAAAAAATCGTGCGCCGGTATCACGAACAATTCCAGTGGCCGCTGGCGGCGGCGATGCTTTTGCTGATCGCGGAATTCCTTTTACCGGAACGGACGCCGAGCCGTCGCCGGCAAAATCAAGCCGCTGTGGCTGCGGCTTTGATGGCGTTTTTGCTTTTGCCGTGCGGCGCACAAGCGTCACCAACAAGTGCGTTGAAGGATTATCATTCTGGCAATTTCACCAACGCGCTGGCCGAATACCAAAAAATCGCGACGGTGAAGACGAATGATTTGCGGCTGGTGTTCAACGCTGGCGACGCGGCGTATCGCGCGACGAATTTCGACCTCGCAGAAAATCTGTTTCAGCAGGTGACTGTGTCGCCGGATTTGAAATTGCAGCAGCAGGCGTTTTACAACCTCGGCAATGTGCAGTTCCAAAAGGCGAAACAGTCGAAAGATTTGGACGGCTTGGAACAAGGCTTCGACGCGGCGGCAAAAATTTACGAACGCGCGGTGATGTTGAACACAAACGACGCCGACGCGATTTTCAATTATCATTTCGCGCAGGGCGCAGCGGAGCAGTTACGCGCGCTCAAGGCGGCGTTGGCTTCGGCCAAGGCAACGGCGGACACGGCGGTGCAGCGTGCCGAATTTCATCGCGCCTATGAAATCATGGCGGGGCTGACGCAGAAATACAAAATCGCCGAAAAGCAATTTGAAGAGTTCACCAAGAAATTGAAGGACATTGATGAAATCGCGACTCCTCATCAGCCTTAATCTGGCGATGTTTTTGTGCGCGCCGAAACTGTGCGCGCAACTGGCGCCCGTCGAAGATTTTTTCAACGGCGGCGCGCAGCTTTACATTTCCAACAACATCCCGGCGGCGCTGGAGCGCGTGGAGATGGGCTTGAAGACTTATCCCGACGACGAAAAATTGCAGAAGCTGGAAAAATTATTGAAGCAGCAACAGCAGCAGAACCAACAGCAACAGTCCCAGCAAGACCAAAAACAGCAGGACAAAAAAGACCAGCAGCAGAAGCAAGATCAGAAGCAGCAAGATCAACAAAAGAATTCCGAACAGCAGAAACAGGATCAGCAAAAGCAATCTGAACAGAAAAAAGACGAACAACAAAAACAGCAGGAACAGAAAAAAGATTCTGGCGACAAGTCAAAAGATGAAAAGCAGGCGCAGCAGCAAGGTCAGCCGGTCAAGCCGGGCGAGATGACGCCGGAGGAGGCGAAGCGTTTGCTGGATGCGCAGAAGGACAACGAACAACTTTTGCAGATGAAGCCGCAGGAAAAGCCGCGCGATACCAGCCGGCCGGTCAAGGATTGGTAGGTTCACTGGATATCGAATCTGTTCGACGGCAGTTTCCTGACACGAAGCTGCCTGTATTTTTTGTCCGCCGGCCGCCGCGTCCGGACTTACGGTAAAACCGGATTTTTGATTTGTCTGATATTGTGCGGAACAAGGCTTCAGGCTTGACTCTGTCTTGCCCGCCGATAAAGTCGAAAAAACAATTTGGGATCCCTGCCAATCACAATTTCAATGAAATACCAAACCCCGAGGTTGCCAATCATCCTAACCTTGCTGCCGGTCCTTGTCTTGACTCTGACCGGTTGCTGGACGCCGCCCAACGCCAATGTCCAGCCGAAGGGCAAGCTGGGACTAATCCAGGGCGACATTCCGGTGCAGGTTGTCCAAGACGGGGTGACGGTGGCTGTCATTGACACCGCTCACCGCACGCTGACGCTCAAGCGCGATGATGGCACGATGAAGACATTCATCGTCAATCCGTCCGTGCAAAATTTTGACCAGGTTAAAGTCGGGGACCAGATCAGGGCCGACGTGAAAGCGGAACTCTTCGTCTACCTTCTCGAAGACGGCCGGTTGACGAATCCCGACGGTTCCACCCGGCCCAAGACCATCAATTTCAACGCCAAAGTTCTCCTGGTGGATACGAGCTACCGTCTGCTGACGCTTCAATTCAATAACGGTCAAAAGCTGACCATCAAGGCCGCGTTGGATGTCCGGCTCGATAAAATGGCGCCCGGCGACGACGTGGTCATGCGGTCGAATGAAATCACGGGCATTACCATTAAAAAACCGTGATCCGGCCACAATCCGTAGTCAATCGTTGTTCAACTCTATGACAAAAAAAGCAACCAACATCGCCGCAAGGCAAAAGCTCACGGTAAAAATATTTCTGCCGGCGGTTCTTCTGGTGCTGACCTCCTGTGCCTCACCACCGCCAGCTTGGAATTCCAAAACGGCCTTCACCCCGGCAAACTATGACAGCAACCCCGGCTTCAACGGCGAAACCGTCACCGATGCCATCTCAGCCACGGCGACCGTTGTTTCCATTGACCGCACCAAACGCATGGTCGTGCTGAAACGCGTGGACGGCAGCAGTATCACCTACAAGGCGCTGCCGAATGCGTTCGCCTTCGACGACATCAAGGCCGGCGACGAAGTTAAAGTCTCCGTAGCGGAAGAACTCGCGGTGTTTCTCGGACAGAATAGTGTGCCCGCCAGCGCCTGTGCGAACACCGCCAAACTGCGCGTCCGGCTACCGGATGGCACGCAGGCCGTCGCTTCTGAAGTGGGCACCGTGTCGTTCACCGCCACGATCACGGCGATTGACGACTGGAATGATGCCGTGACGCTGCAATTGCTGGACGGCACGAGCAAGACCATCAAAGTGGGCGAGGCCGTCAACCTGGCCGATGTCAGCGTGGGCGAAACCGTCTCCGTGCAATCCACCGAGGCCGCCGTGGTGGTGCTGGAAAAACCGAAAATTCCGAAAGCCAATTAGAAAAATGCGTCGGCGGCGTCAGTGTGTCGGGCTTGCGATTCTCGTTCGAATCTGGCGGTCGGAATTTGTTTTTTAATTGACCAAACCGGGAACCATAATCATGAAGCCGCATTGCAACTCGAAATGAACGGCACAGTTTCTTGTGCCTGTTTGCGGTCTTGTTCGCCACCGGCTGTGCCTCGACCAAAATCAGCAACCCAGAGGAGCTCGTGACCGGGCCAATTCCGCGACCGGGCACCATCTGGGTGTATGCCTTCGCTACCGCCGCCGATGTGCCCGCCAACTTCGCGCTGGTCGGTGAGAAGGACTTGGACACCGCGCCTCCGCAGACGGCCAAGTAGATTGCCGACATGCTCAAGAAACGATTTCAGTAACAAGGTTGATCAACTAGGATCTGTGCCGCCGGTGAACTCTACCACCGGAACGTCGGAACGTCAGCGGGTAGCCGGATAGATTAGACTAAAACCTCTCCAGACCATTTCCACTGCCGGTAGCAACCCGCCTTTATTGTTAATAACTATTGTAATTAACTGTTGACACTATTCGCCAGAAGATGCTTTATTGGAGACCTATGAGTTCTATTACAAGTCTATCGGTTCAACAGTTGCGCAAGGCGGCGGCGTTGAAGGAAAAAATTCAATCACTGGAAAAAGAACTTGGCAGCTTGCTCGGTTCCACCGTGGCCACCACGGCGAGTCCGGCACCCAAGAAGAAATTCACCATGAGTGCGGCGGCCAAGGCCAAGATCTCGGCGGCGGCCAAGGCGCGTTGGGCGAAGGTCCGGGCTTCAAAGTCGTCGGCAAAGCCGGCATCAAAGCCCGCAGCCAAGAAGGCCAAGGGCAAGATGAGCGCGTCAGCCAAAGCCAAGCTCTCCGCCAAGATGAAGGCGTTGTGGGCGGCGCGTAAAGCGGCCAAAAAATAATCCGCAGCAAACCTTGTTTCCGCACCGGCTGGAGTTGCTAATCAACTCCGGCTTTTTTGTGGTTGAAGATGTGAGGGGCTGAGGCCAACACTATAATCTATATTGTCCGAATTATTCCGGCGTCTGACCCGGCGGCGCCGGATTTGCGGCGAGCGTGGTGGAGGATATTGCTGACAAGCTTATACGCGGAATAGACGCTGGTTCCCGAGCGGAGTCGACTGTTCCACCGGATAACTAAGCCCGACTTTTTTTACTTTATTAAACCCCTACCAGACCCGGTTGACCGGCATTTTTGCTGGTATGATTCGGAATGGGTTGTGGTCTATAAAAGCAATGCCTTGTAAGACAGTCTTGGCAAACTTAGCTGGGCAATATGTTTGCTTGCGATGATGGAGTCCGCTTCAGCTCTTGGTAATCCTCTTGCTGGTAGATTGCCCGCTGGTGACAACCGGTAAGCCAAAATTACCGACCAGCTGGTTTTGCTCCCACGAATAACGCCTAGCGGAGTAAGACAAACTTCCTGGGAGGCGGCCACTGTGCCAGCGATAAAGGACGAGTTAATGCCCGTCACGCCGAATACTGAACGAGCCTGGAATTTGGTGTCCGGGGCCGACACCTTGGTCATCAACACACTGCTGCTTTAGCAGTTAGAAATGGAGCCAGTTGTCGGATTTGCTCAACCTTTCAACTCAAAAACTCCTCGAAATCAACAGCCTGTGGCATCGCTGATGTCCTGACTATAAGTCAGTTATGCATTATGTCGAGGATAACTCTCATAGATTTTCCTTAACTCAATTTTACCTTCACCAAGAGGCGTTTGCTGGCACTTCTGCTGGCACTTTTTAGCGCCTCTTTGGTTGCGAAAGGTAGCTTGGCTTCATCTGACAACAATAATCCAAATGGGACTTGGACATTGTTTTTTGCGGATTCGTCGGCAGGTCACACCAGCACGCAGGAAGGATGGTCGCTGGACATCACCGCAGTGCCGGAGCCGGTGAACGTCGCACTGGCAATTTTTGGCGGGGTGCTGGCTATTTGGAGCGGGCTGCGCTGGCGGCAGCAACACTTTGCGGGTCATCAATAAACAATAACCTGCATGTCTCACACAGAATTGATTCTCATGTTGGTGGTATGGGCGCTGGTTGCGGCGTTCCTTTTCTATTACCGTTCCCTCGCGTTAAAACAACTGTGGAGCCAGAACCCGGAGGGAAACCATTCCAAAGTTCATCGGCGGAGACAGGGTGGAGATAATTGAAGTAGCCACCCGCAGTCAACTGGAGGCGGCGGTTCGGAAATATCAGGCCAAAAATTTTGATTCGCCGTGCCCGTTTTACTTTGGAATACGCTGCAAATATGCACCACAAGATTCTCTGACCACCAAGGTTGGTGAAACGGTGAGAGTGCGAGGCGGCAGGTTTGGTTCTGCAATGCGTTCCAACATTGCGTGGAAGGCAATAGTGGCAAAATCCCTACAGGGCTGATGAATTGTTGTCAAAGGGGGGGAGACAAGGGTGGCATACTTCACGTCGTCAAAGCCTACGACACGAATATCTCGCGGCACACGAAGCTTAATTGCCTCAAGCGACCGGATAAGAACTGCAGCAGTGTAATCATTGGCGCAAATAAGTGCGTCAGCCTGTTTGTCGGCCATCAGTGAGCGGACAAATTTGGTGTCGGAGGGATCTCCCAAACAAACCCAACCGGGTTCCGGGTTGAGGTTGTGGCGTATAAGAGCTTCACGAACTCCTGCTATTCTTGCATCCACGGTCGGGGCCGAAAACTGTCTGGCAACAAATCGAATGTTACGGTAACCGAGCTTAAACAGATGTTCAGCCAATAAGTAACCTCCGGCCAAATTGTCGATGCAAACGAGGTCAAAATTGCTTCGGATTGGAAATGGTTCGAGGTCGCGATCCATCAAGACGACAGGAATGCCTGCCTTACGCAGGTTGTCGGCGATATGCCAGTTGGCCTTGTGTTGATCTGGTAATAATTCAAAAGGTGCAAAGAAAACCCCCATGACTTGACGGTCAATGAATTGCTGACAAACTTCTTCAGCATTTTTCAAACTATCGGAAATTCCTTGTCGGTGATGAGTGGAGCCGCCCCAGAGCAGGTTAAATTCTTTAACTCGCGTCAAACCGGCAAGCTCGCCACAAATGACCTCAAAAATTTCAGTCGTGCCCAGCCCTGGAATCAGCAAACCCAGCAGGTGTGCGGACGGATTTGATTTGGTATTTGAAGTCAAATAAGTTCCCGAACCCGCGCGGCGTTCTATAAGCCCTTCGGCCTGAAGATCGCGCAGGGCTCGAGTCACAGTGGGGCGTGCGACTTTGAACCGAGTTGCAAGTTGCGGTTCACTGGGGAGGCGGTTTGCAATTTTATAACGTCCGGCAAAAATATCTGCACGCAATTCGCGCGAGATTTGCAAGTGTTTAAGGTCATTATTCATAAAAACGCATGGGTGATTACTTACAGGTTGCAATGTAGTAATAACAGCTTTGTTCTAATCTGTCACTAAGAATTGTTGAAATTGTTATGAGTGGTGGTTTACTTGTTGGCATAACACCTGAACGCAAACTTGTGCTTGAGTTTTGAACTTTGGCCTGTTTGCAAAACGGAAATAATATGAAACATATGACTTATAAACAAATCGTCTCCCGAAAGGTGGGTTTCACTCTCATCGAGCTATTGGTCGTGATTGCAATCATCGCGATATTGGCGGCCATGTTGTTGCCCGCACTGGCCTCGGCCAAAAGCAAGGCCCAACGGATCAGCTGCATGAACAACCTGAAGCAAATGATTTTATACACGCAGATGTATACGGATGATAACAATGACCTGTTTCCGACTTGCTTGGGCACGGCCAATGGTAATTGGGATGTGACAGACGAAAACAACTACTGGTGGGGCACATTTATTTGCGGAGGCAACACGAATTATTCCAAATCGTTCCACGATCCGGCCATAAATGCTGCCATTACAGAAAACGGGGTAACCTGGTCTTGGGCCTTCAATTTCAATCTGGTGGGTTATGGCTATAATTCATTCTTTTTAAGTTGCACGCCAAATGTTCCGCAACCAATCACTGTGTCGAACTATAAGTTCAACAGTTACGCCAATTTCAAACGAAGTGCGATTCTTCATCCAACGGATTGCTTGGTATTCGGGGACAAACAGCCAAAACCGCCGTCTGCAAGCCCGACCGCCAGCGGCAGCTTGTGGTGGCCTCACGCTAGCATGATCGCGCCCAGCGCAACCAAGGCCTATGAAGGAATTGATACAATTCGTCACAATGGTGGAAAGTTTCCCGGGATCGGCAACGTGGGGTTTTCAGATGGTCATGCTGAATCAAAACGGGACGCCAATATAAATCCGCCAGCCGATCCTCAGGCGGGATCCCAACAGGCATTGATAAATTCTCAATATTGGGATCCCCTTCAAACTGCCGGGCAAATGTAATTTAAGCAACTTAGTCGCCATTTGCGGTCTTTGAGTAATAACCTGAACATGAACCTAAATACCAATTCGTCCTCTGTAGCAAATCCAGCCATAGTAGGCGAGCTAAAGAAACGGATGCGCGGCCGCATTTTTTTCTGGGCAATAGTCTCGGCGCTGGCGGGTTTTTTGTTTGGGTTTGATACGGTAGTTATCTCCGGTGCAGAACAGAAGATCCAAGCGCTCTGGGGCTTGAGCCCAGGATTGCACGGATTTGCCATCGGCTCGGCGCTCTACGGCACCGTGTTGGGCGCGTTGTTTGGCGGCTGGCCGACAGATTGTTTTGGTCGCAAAAAAACTCTGCTTTGCATTGGCGTGCTCTACGTCATCTCGGCATTGGGCTGTGCATTTGCCAATGGGGTAACCATGTTCATCGCCGCTCGTTTGATCGGCGGTATCGGTATCGGTATTTCCACCGTGGCGGCACCGCTTTACATTTCAGAAATTGCGCCACCTGCCTATCGCGGACGCCTCGCGGGCATGTTCCAGTTCAACATCGTTTTCGGCATTCTTGTTGCATTCGCTTCCAATGCCATGCTGGTCGGCATTGGTGAAAACGCTTGGCGCTGGATGCTGGGCGTCGCGGCGATCCCCTCCATCATTTACACGGTGATGTGTTTTGCCATCCCCGAAAGTCCGCGCTGGCTGATTGGGCGCAAGGGCGACCGTGCCGCCGGAGTTCAAGTATTGAAACTCATCGAGCCGGAAGTCACGACCGCTCAAGTCGAGGCGGATGCTGATGCGATTTTTGCCGCCTCTTCCGAGCGCGTCACCTCCACACACTTCTGGACCTGGCGGTTACGGGTGCCAATTCTGCTGGCTTTCTTAGTCGCGTTCTTCAACCAACTTTCGGGCATCAATGCCATCCTCTATTTCGCGCCGCGCATTTTTGAAATGACTGGTCTGGGCGCGAAGGCGGCCTTGCTACAATCCGTTGGTATCGGGGTAACCAATCTGATATTTACTTTCGTCGGGCTTTCGTTGATTGACCGGCTGGGCCGGCGAACCTTGCTGTTCATCGGCTCGTTTGGCTATATTGCCTCACTAGGTCTAACCGCGTGGGCGTTCTTCACGCAACATTACGCCATTGTTCCTGCCTGCATCTTTGCTTTTATCGCGGCGCACGCCATCGGCCAGGGCGCGGTGATCTGGGTGTTTATCTCGGAAATTTTCCCGAACCGTCATCGCGCTGAAGGCCAGACGCTGGGGAGCTCGACCCACTGGGTTTTCGCCGCGTTGCTGACGACATTCTTTCCCAAGATGGTCTCCGCTTTCGCGCCCGGCTATGTGTTCGCCTTCTTCGCCTTCATGATGGTTCTGCAATTGGTCTGGGTGAAGACAATGGTTCCCGAGACCAAGGGTGTTCCCTTGGAACAGATGCAGAAGCGGCTTGGCATTGAATGATACAAATATGAATTTCGACTCATTGGCCATTTGTCGGTGGTTGCCGTCATGAAAACGCCATTAAATATGATGGGCAGAGCCGAGGTGCTAGAATCAAAGAGATTGACTCTTGAGGGCAGCGAAACCTGCGTCGAAGAATCGCCATGTGAACCAACGTCCGCCGCCAATTCTGTAACAATTTATCGCGACATTCATTCTCTTGCCGGGGTGATTTCCAATTTCAAGGCCCAGCTTGCTGCCGCCGTGTCGTCTTGGCCCTCCGGCTTGTGTGGATTTGACGGTTTCATTGATACGTTTGTCCGCCTGCAAACGCCCGCCTCGATGGCCAAATTTGGCCCGAAGGTCGCCGCTGCCGCCGGCATCGCCGCCTCGTTTCCGGTGCGGCATTTGGGAGACAAGTTCGGCGGCAACGGTCCGCTCTTTGCTGCCGCCATGAGCGACATCCACGCCGGCGAGATTGACGTCACCTACATTGGCGCACTGGGCAGTGGCGAGGTGCTGCCGATTTATAAGGCTGCGCTGGGTGCCAAAACGAAACGGCTCCATACTCTGGCTGCCCCCGCACACACGACCTGCTTGGAGTTCACCGACGGCAAGGTAATGCTGAACGATATGGCCGCCTGCGCCGAAATCAGTTGGGAGCGACTACTCGAATGTGTCGGTCAGACCGCGCTCGACGCGGAGCTGAAAGCCGCCGACTTTATCAGCGCCGTCAATTGGGGCAAGCTACCCCATGCGGGCACGATTTGGAGCAATCTCGCCATCCGTCTGGCTGAAATCGGCGTGCCGGCCAAGGAAGTTTTTTTCTTTATGGATTTGGCCGAGTTTGAGACCCGCCCGCTTGCCGACCGTATGGATTTGCTGGCGCGCATGGAACCAATCACCCGCCAGTGCCGGACGTTGCTAAGCTTCAATCTTAAGGAAGCCTGGCAGATGGGCGAAGTTTTCGGTGGAGCTTATCAAGGCCGCAAGGATGCCGATTCTGTCGCCGAGCTTGCCGGCTTCCTCCGGACGCGTATCGCCGTGGATCGCGTGATCATTCATCCCAATAATGGTGCCGTCTGCGCCAGTGCCGCCGACACGGTGTATGTGCCCGGGCCGTATTGCCGGGAGCCGCTCATTTCGACGGGGGCCGGCGACAACTTTGGTGCGGGCTGTCTCTCCGCCGCCCTGAAGGGACTGGACGATGCTTGCATCCTCTTGGCGGGCAATTGTGCCAGCGGCCATTTTGTCCGCTCGGGTCGCTCTGCTGCCTTTGCCGATTTAATCAAGCTCCTCGATGCCTGGTCTGCCGGCACGCTCGGCGAGCGACTGAACCACTGAATCAGATTTTACAATTGAATCAGGCTGAAAATGAAATTTAAAACCGTAGGAATTGGCGAGGTTTTGTGGGATCTCCTGCCGTCCGGCTCGCAGCTTGGCGGGGCACCGGCCAATTTTACCTACCATACCCACGCCTTGGGAGCCAGCGCCCGGGTTATCACGCGGGTCGGTGATGATGATTTTGGGAGGGCGATTCGCCAGCGATTTGAGGAACAGGGGATTGCAGACGGCACCGTGCAGACGGATTCGATGGTCCCGACCGGAACGGTGACCGTATCCCTCGCGGGAAATGGGATTCCCAATTATGTCATCCATGAGGATGTGGCGTGGGATGAGATTCAGATTACGCCAATGGCGCTGAATGCAGTTGAGGAAGCGGATGCAATTTGTTTCGGCAGCCTTGCCCAGCGTAGAGAGCCGTCCCGTGCGACCATTCAAAAGTTGGTGGCCGCAGCCTCACCAAATGCCCTCCGGGTTTTCGATATAAATCTGCGGCAAAAGTATTTTTCTGGCGAAATTATTGAGCAATCACTCCGGCTCGCCAATGTTCTTAAGCTGAACGATAGCGAACTCCCAATTCTCGCCAAGATATTCAGCCTGACCGGTTCAATCCGAGAACAAATCAGCCAGTTGGCAATGAAATTTGATTTGCAATTAATCGCATTGACGCGCGGGCCGGCGGGCAGCCTGCTTTTCCAAGACGGACGATGGTCTGATTGTCCATCGGTTCCCATTGAGGTAGTGGATACGGTCGGTGCGGGTGATGCGTTTGCCGCCATACTGGTGTTGGGTCTGCTGCATAAAATGGAACTGGATGATATCAACGCGCTTGCCGACGAAGTCGCCCGGTATGTCTGTAGCTGCACCGGAGCCACCCCGGAATTGCCTAAGAAATTTTCCGAGTTGTTTGCCGCTGACAATGTCACCAACAAAAAACAATTCAACTCAGTCGCTGCCTTAAAAGCCTGAACAATGCAAATCATGTGCGATCAACTTAATAATAAAGTGGCCGGAAGTTTCTCCGGTTTGGCACAACTGTTCACGGTGATGGCGATTGGCTTCGTGATGATGTGCGAAAAGGCGGCAGCCGACCCGTCGGGCTATTACACCGAGCCATTCCGCCCGCAATATCATTTCACGCCAGAAACGAACTGGATGAATGACCCAAACGGCATGGTCTTCTACGAAGGCGAATACCACCTCTTCTACCAATATAATCCTTTCGGCGACAAGTGGGGACACATGAGCTGGGCGCACGCGGTCAGCCCGGACATGGTTCACTGGAAGCATCTGCCACTGGCGCTGCCGGAGGAAGATGGTGTGATGATATTTTCTGGCAGTGCGGTGGTGGATTGGAACAATACGAGTGGGTTTGGCAAGGACGGCAAGCCGCCACTGGTCGCCATTTACACCGGACACTACACGGAAAAGCCTTTGCAAAACCAAAACTTGGCGTTCAGCAATGACAAAGGCCGCACTTGGACCAAATATTCCGGCAATCCCGTGCTCGACATCGGCGAAAAGGATTTTCGCGATCCAAAAGTGTTCTGGCATGGACCAACGCACCAGTGGATTATGGTCGCAGCCTGGCCGCTTGAGCGGAAGGTTCGCTTCTATTCTTCGCCTGACTTGAAGGAGTGGTCGCATCTGAGTGACTTTGGTCCGGCTGGGGCTACAACTGGAATATGGGAATGTCCGGATCTCTTCCCCTTGGCAGTCGATGGAAATACCAACCAGATTAAATGGGTGCTGATTGTGAACCTCAATCCCGGAGGTCCGGCGGGCGGTTCAGGGAGCCAGTATTTTATTGGTGATTTTGACGGACAGCGGTTTGAATTGGACCGTTCCTATCCAAAGGCCGCGTCGAAAGATGCGAATGTTCCAGCGGGAAAAGTGCTGGCAGATTTCGAAGGCAGTGATTATGGAAACTGGAAAACCACCGGAACCGCCTTCGGGATAGGGCCATCACATCCAAGCAGTGGAGTAGCCGGCTTCTTGGGCCGCGGGCTTGTGGACTCTTATGGCAAGGGAGATAGCGAGCAAGGCACGCTGACATCACCCGAGTTCATCATTGACGGAGATTTCTTGAGTTTTCTCATTGGCGGCGGTTCGCATCCTGGCAAAACAGGCATAAACCTGCTCATCAATAGAAAGGTGGTCAGGACTGCGACCGGCAATAACGGTGCATATCTAGCATGGAAATCGTGGAGCGTTCGCGAATTTCGCGGGAAGACTGCACAATTGGAAATATTTGATTTGTATTCTGGCAACGACTGGGGGCACATCTACGTGGATAATATCGTTCTTGGCAACGAACCAGCCAGTGTGTCAGCCAAAAGCGCTCTGTGGCTTGATTATGGTCGGGATTTTTACGCAGGAGTCACCTGGTCGGATATTCCTAAAAATGATGGCCGCCGGATTTTGCTTGGCTGGATGAGCAACTGGGACTATGGGCAGGATGTGCCAACTTCTCCCTGGCGGAGTGCGATGACCATTCCCAGGGTTTTGTCACTCAGCAATACGGTGGACGGATTACGCGTATTTGAAACTCCAATAGTGGAACTGCAGCAGCTCAAATTAAGCCCGCCACTAACATTTTCTGGCGGCACGTTTGCTGAAGCTTCCACCTGGTTGGCCAACCAGACGAACCTGCCCTCACTACTTGATGTGGAAATAAGTTTGAGTGACGTGCCGCGCAAAACACCGTTTACCATCAGCCTGCACACAGGAGAAAACGAGCTGGTTTCAATCACTTGCAATCCCGACCGCACAGAACTGGTCATAGATCGAACGCAATCGGGTCTGGTTGAATTCCACAAGGACTTCGCAGGCCGGCAAACGGCATCCATTCATTTGGCCGATAACCGACTCAAACTACGATTGCTGATTGACACATCATCTCTTGAAGTGTTTGCCCAAAATGGGGAAACAATCATGACCGATATTTTGTTTCCTACTGGCAAATCTCGTTCCATAAGTCTAAGCACAGATGGAGACGAAACGCCCAAAGTTAGTAAAATAATGATTTCGCCACTAAAGTCTGCGTGGAACACGCAAAGTTCTTTTTCTTCGAAAATGCAACCCTCGAAAATTTCGATCAATTAATTTCTCCCGACATAAACCTCAACAAAAAACAACATGAAAACTAAAACAACCATGAAAATAAAAATGATCATAAGGGAGCGCTGCTCTCTACTAACCACGACCTGTGTGACAATCGGCCTGATGACAGGTGTCGTAAATTCGACATTTGGCCAAAATCTGAAAGCACATTGGACGCTCGACGAATTGGCCGGGCCAACCTATGCCGACTCCAGCACGAATCATTGCACGTTATATCAAGACCCTAACACGGCAGCGGCACTTGTTGAACCCGGTCTTGTTGGAAATTCACAATGGTTGAACTGGCAGCCGGTTCCAGGCACATCGACCCGGCTCTTTGCTACCAATTCTGCCCTGCAAAACGACAGCTTTGGGTTTTCATTCTGGATCCAGCCCGTCTATCTTAACGATTATGACAACTTCATGTTAAAAGAAGAGGCCTACGACCCCAACAGCCCGAGTTACGCAGAAGAGTCGTGGCAAGTGCACATGATTGGTAATAATGGTTCAGGGGCGGCTCCGATTGAATTTATTGTCCGTGGGACACTGGGTCAATTTTATGGGGTGGTGACTTCAATTACGAATCTAACTCTTTATACGGGGTCGACAAATTGGATCCACGTGGCCGGTGGCTACGATGCGGTCGGCGGCACATTGACAATATTTGTCAACGGTCAGATGAATCAATCTGTAGGAATACCCGGTGCCGACAGTTCGGACGGCAGCCCGTTATCCATCGGGACGGCCAAAAATGGACCCAATAATTACGTCGCGTTTGCTGCGGGTGCTTATATTGACGATGTTCAAATGTATGACAGCCCATTGTCCACCAACGATGTTGCTTTTATTGAGGCATACCCGGGTTCAGTTCTCAATTCGATAAACATCCAAAGCTTTAATTACAGCTCCGGTTCAGGGACTGCCAATCTGACCTTTAGTTCAGAAGCAACACTGGGATATACTGTCAGGGCCTCAACCAGTTTGACGGGTTCCTATTTGCCCGTGACAAGCATTACTGCAACAAGTGTTTCCACAACTGTCGCATTGTCAAAATCGCTACTGGATGGAGTGTTCGGCCCATCACCGCGTCCGCAGTTGTTTTATAAGGTGAGTTCTCCGTAGTTGAACATGATTCTGCCTGAAAGATAATATTCGTTTGTTCTTCGAGCAAAACAAGCGACATTAGGCATAGAATAATATGTATAAACACATCCCCGCGATTGCACCTGGTCTTTCAAAAATGCTCGTTGCGTTGCTTTTAAGCAGTGCAATCGCGGGGATCACTCCGTCTTGCTTGGCTCAGAATCTCATCGCCCACTGGCCGCTCGACGAACCGGCTTCACCCTATTCTGATGTCGGTTTAAACGGGATTACTTTGCTTCAAGACCCGACGACAACAACAGCAATTGCAGTCCCCGGAATCGCCGGGGGGGCGGCGGAGCTGAGTTGGCAATCGGTTCCTGGAACTTCGACCCGGTTATTCGCTACCAATAGCGCCCTGCAAACCGACAGCTTTGGCTTTTCTTTTTGGATAAATCCCAATTATCTCAATAATGGAGATAATTTTATCGCCAAGGAGATGCCTTATACCACTGTGGTTAGTGGAGCCCAGAGCGTAGCCTGGCAAGTAAGGGTTGGGTTGACTAATACGGCGGGGTCCGCTCCGATTGAACTCATTGTCAGGGGAAATAATCCGACAAACAGCAATTTTTACGGGAATGTTTTTTCGACCACTAAACTTCCTTTGTTTACAAGTTCGTCCAATTGGATTCATATCGCTGGCGGATATGACACAACGTCAGGTTCACTGACATTGTTTGTCAATGGCGTGCAATCGACCTCCGGCAACAGCATCCCAGGGGCGCGAAGTTCTGATGGCAGTCCATTTGATGTTGGCACCGGGAAAAACGGCGCAAATTTTGCGGTTTTCGCAGCAGGGGCCAATATCGACGACGTCCAGCTTTATAATGGGCCACTCTCTGCCTTAGATGTTGTGTTTTTAATGGCAAATCCCGGCCAAGACAGCAGGCCATTTTACATCACCCAAATGACGGTCGACCCGACCAGCGGCAATATTACTGCATCCGTTATTTCCACAAATAGTGCCAACATGAGCTATGTGACTCAAGTCTCCACAAACTTAAACGGATTTGTTGCCATAACAAATGTAGTCACATTGGGGCAAGCTACGACCATTACGCTGCCAAAATCTGTTGTGGATAGCATGTTTGGTGCTGGATCCTATTCAAGTCTGTTCTTAAAAATATATCTCCTCAATTGTTTTACAGGGTGCGATTAAATGAAAATACATTATACAAAACGGTCGTTGCGAACCCTCCTGCTTTGCTGGTTGATCAGTTTGGCACCTTTGTTAAAGGTTCATGCGACATATACGGAGGAATATCGTCCGCAATACCATTTTACACCAGTGAGTGGATGGATTGGTGACCCAGATGGTCTGATCCGTTATAACAATATCTATCATTTATTTTGGTGGGGACATGCCGAATCTTCTGATCTGGTTTACTGGACGCAAAAGACAAATCCAATGCAAGGAGGAACTGCAAATATGGATTATTTTAGTGGATCCGTAGCTGTGGATGTTAATAATTCGAGCGGTTTCGGATTTCCCAACTCACCTCCTATGGTCGCGGTATACACGTCGGATAATACGATTAGTGGACTTCAAACCCAATGTTTATCGTCCAGCACTAATGCCACGTATTTCTATTATTATTCAAATAATCCAGTCATTAATCTGAATAGCAGCTCATTTCGGGATCCGGATGTTCAATGGGATCCAATAAGAAATCGGTGGCTCATGGTTGTTGCCCGATCAAATCAACACATGTTATTGTTTTATGGTTCTACCAATCTAATCAGTTGGCAGCTTTTAAGTCAGTTCGGTCCGATGGGAGCAAGGGAAGCGGATTGGGAGGACCCGGCCCTTGTTCAGTTGCCGGTAAATGGAGATCCGAAAAACCTAAAATGGGTCTTATTTTGCGATAAGGGGCCGAATAAGATCCAATATTTTGTTGGAAACTTTGATGGAACAAATTTTACGTTGGATCCTTCCACTCAGTCGTTTCTAACACAAGGGACAGGAATTGCGGGAAATATTTTCGCAAATTTTGAGGGGGCCAGTTATCCCTCCGGTTGGACAACCACTGGAACGGCCTTTGGAACGGGTCCGGCTCAAGGGACATTGACTAACCAACAAACGGTTTCAGGATATTTTGGTAATGGTCTCGTAAACTCATATTTGAATGGTGATGGTTCAACCGGCACACTCACGTCACCTGCTTTCATCATATCAAATACTTGCATCAATTTTTTAGTGGGGGGTGGGAATAATCCCGGCCTGACCTGTATTAACTTGATTGTGAACGGCACCGTTGTTGAGACGGCCACGGGAAATAACGATGAACTCTTGAGATGGAACGGTTGGAACGTATCCCAGTGGTCGGGTCAGAGTGCGCAAATTCAAATCGTAGACAACAGCACGGCCGGTTGGGGGCATATTCTGGTTGATCAAATCATGTTTTCCAATCAATTGATGAATTACGATCTTGAAAATGCAAACTGGGTTGACTGGGGTTCCGACTTTTATGCAGCTAGAGTTTACCGGGACTATGACAACGCTGAACCCTGTGTTGTTTGGCTGGGCTGGCTGGGCAACTGGCAATATGCAAACAATGTTCCGACAATATGGGGACAAGGGGCTGAATCAATTCCAAGAAATATTCAACTCATCTCCTCTCCCCGGGGCTATCAGTTGGTGCAAGAACCCCTGCAAAGGCTGCAAAAATTGAGAGGGGCAATGACTTCAGTGCCCCCTTTTATATTTCAAAACACTGTGAATTTGACGCAGTTTCAGCCTTCAGCAAATACATATGAATTTACGGCTGTTTTCAACCTGTATGGCACGAATCAAAATTTTGGCCTGAACCTTTGCGTCGGCGGAACAACCAACAAGGTCGTTCTCGGATACAATGCGGCCATTTCGAATGTGTATCTTGATAGAACGGCTTCTGGAAATGTTTCGTTTAGTTCAAGCTTCCCAACTGTTGTGGCCGCCCCATTCTCAACACAATCCGGCTACATTAAATTCCATGTCTTTATAGATCAGTCTTCAATCGAAGTCTTTGTCAATGACGGACAGGCAGTTCTTACATCGCTGATATTTCCCAATCCAACGAGTCTGGGCATCCAACTGTTTTCGCTTAATGGAGCTACCACGTTGCGAAGTTTGAATGCGTGGCCGTTAGCATCAATATGGTAATGACTCTGCCCTTAAAGCGGAAAAGCTCAAGCACAGTAGAATTAAATGATCCGAAATCGACATACTATGAAAAAAATAATCGCGTTTACCATGCTATCTACCGCGGCACTTGTGTTAGGTGCGGGTTGTGAGAAGGAAGCGGTCACCGATGAACCCTCCAGCGGAGCTAAACATGTCATTGCTGTCATACCCAAATTAACCAACACAGTTTATTGGCAGTCTGTTTTCGCCGGGGCGCAGGAGGCTGGCAGGGATTTTGGCTACGAGATCATTTGGAATGGCCCGGATCGGGAAACCAACAGCGCCGGCCAGATTCAAATCGTTGACGCCGCCATTGCCCGTCATGTGGAAGGAGTCGTGCTCGCACCGGTGGATCGCCAGAATCTGGTTCCGTCCGTTGAAAAACTCGCCGAGTTGGACATTCCTGTCGCCATCATTGATTCGGGCTTGGACGCGGTTCAGTTCATTTCATTCGCCTCCACGGATAATTATCAGGGCGGAGTGCTGGCGGCGCAACGTATGGGGCACGCGCTCAGCGGCAAAGGCAATATTCTCGTTGTCAGGCATATCGCTGGTTCGCATGCCGCCGTCAAACGTGTGGCTGGATTTGTTGACACCATCTCGAATGATTTCCCGGGCATCAAAATCGTGGATTCTGAATCGGGTCAGGACACGGCGGAAATTGCAAAAAAAGTGACCACTGAAATGCTCCAGAATCATCCCGATGTGCAAGGGCTCTTCGCCTGTAATGTTGACATGTCTGTGGGCGCACTACAGGCGCTACAGGAGCAGAAGCGCACCGACGTGAAAATGGTGGCCTTCGATCCGGACAAATCACTGCTCGACGGTCTGCGTTCCGGCGAGGTCGCGGCAATTATCGTGCAAAATCCCTACAAGATGGGCTACGAAGGGGTGAAGGCGCTGGCCTTGCATAACAAAGGACAATCCAGTCCCCGGCTGATTGACACGGGCGTTGCGGTTGTGACCAGCGAAAACCTCACGGATCCTCAAATCATGAGGTTGCTCGGAGAACAACAATAATTCTGCCAACATCGAGTGGATTGTCCGTTAATGGCAGGCAGGCGGTGTTGACATGTTTAATTTCTTCCAGACCATTCAAGTCTGGGCAGGCAGTTGCACTCTAAAAATGGCGTGCTGAAGCTATGGAGTTAAAGTTCTAGGAACAGTTTCTCAATAAGGCACTAGCCAGTATTCAAATTTATTGAAAACGGCCAGTTTTTACCTCAAAGCACGCCTTAGGAATTTGACTCCGTTTGTGGCAATTTCATCGCGGGTCGGTTCCATGCGCCGCCAAATTGCCGCACTGCGGGCAATGCGCGGGACGTCGAGGGTGACGGATTCAAGCACGATGTCGCCATCATATTTGATGGCCTTCAGTGCTGCCGCAATTGATTTCCAATCAATGTGATCGTTGCCCGGCGTTCCGCGATCCGCGCCGCTGGCATGGATGTGACCGAGATGTTTACCTGCGCGCCGAATCGCTTCACTCTGATGTTTCTCCTCAATGTTTGCATGAAAAGTATCCAGATGCAGTTTGAGTGCTGGGCTGTCAACGTCGGCAATGAGTTTTAACCCCTGGTCCAAGGTGTTGAGGAAATCCGATTCAAAACGATTCAACGGTTCGACGCAAACGAGCTTGCCATGTGCGACGGCGTAATGTGTAACAATCTTGAGATTCTTCACCACCGACTTCCATTGTCGCTTCTTTTCAGCGGTTGAATATGCTTCGGCTCGTCCGACATAGGAGTATACCGGCCCGCCCAGCACCCGAGCGTCCAGCGTCACCATCTGATCAATGAGCTGGCACAGATATTTTACACCGTTGCGTTGACTGGCCGCATTGCCCCGCAGGTCTCGTTGCGGATTGATGGCGGCAGCAAGGGAGCCGCAGGCGAGTCCGTTTCCTCCCAACGCGCGTTTTACCAATGCCGGATCAATGTGCGCGGGATCTTCAATAAGCAGTTCCACCGAATCAAACCCCCACTTTTTAAACTTCGCAAACAGTCGGGTATCCTGGCTTGTGAACGGTGAAACGAAAAGAACCGTATTGATGCTGAATTTCATGGTTAAGTGTAAGGTTATTTCATTTGCCAGCGCTATTTCGCGCGGCTCTGGTCCAGCTCCGCTTCAATTTCCGCCACCGTCGGCAGGCTGCCCTTCAACTTCTTGGGCAGCGACTCGACCAGTTTGGTCTGCCATTGGGCGACCCCGATCGGTTTTTTCAGATCGCGCAACGCATACTCAACCGTCAGGTGATCCCGCTCTTTGCATAGCAACAGCCCGATGGACGGCCTGTCGTCGGCATGGCGCAACTGGTCGTCCACGGCGGAGAGGTAAAAATTCATCTTGCCCGCGAATTCCGGCTCGAAGGCTTTCATTTTCAAATCAATCACGACGTAGCAGCGCAGCCGCAGGTGGTAAAACAGGAGGTCGAGATAATAATCCTGGCCGCTGATTTCCATGTGATATTGTCGGCCAACAAACGCGAAGCCAACACCGAGTTCGAGCAGAAATTTCTGGATGTGATCCAGCAAACCTTGTTCGAGGTCGCGCTCGTGTGCGTCACTGCGGAGCGTGAGGAAATCAAAATTGTATGGGTCTTTGAGCGTTTGTTCGGCGAGATCGGACTGCGGCGGCGGCAGGGTGCGCTGAAAGTTGGTGACGGCCTTGCCTTCGCGTTTGTGCAGTTGCGTTTCAATGTGGTGCGTGAGCACCGCGCGGGACCAGCCGTGTTCGATGGCCTTGTGAGCATACCAGAGCCGGATGGCGGGGGTGTCCAGCTTGGTCAAAAGCAGGCGGTTATGTCCCCACGGCAATTCCGAAATGGGTGCTGGCGGAGCCGATGCGGACGATTCTCTCACAGGCTGTGAGAGAATTGCGGTTTTGGATTCTCTCACAACTTGTGAGGGTTTTTCAGCCATCGCCGGCCAGGCCAGATAAAAGCTGCGCATGAACCAGACGTTTTGCGGCGAGAAACCCGCCGTGCCGGGAAATTCCTTTTGCAGGTCCTCCGCCAACCGTTCCACCACCTGCTTGCCATAACCCTTGGTCTTTTGTGCCTCGGCAATGATTTTCCCGATGTCCCAATAAAGCAGGATCAACTCGCGGTTGACCGAAACCACCGCGCGCAGTTGCGCCGCGCGGACACGCGCCTTGAGGTCGGCGAGAAGCGTGGTGTAACCAGCGGGAAGCGCGCCGGGCGGTTTGCCAACCTGTCCACTGATTTTTGCCAACTCTGCGGCTGTCGTTTTTCGTTTCGTCATACAAAATATTTGCCCGCCGTTCTGCAAACGACGATCTTCAATCGTTTTTGGAAACGCCGGACATGATGCCGAATTTTGCCTGCGTTGAAAAGTTTTTCACACACATGACTTTGAAGGCCTCCGGTGCGGCTGGCTTATTCTTGTCAGAAGCAACTCTCCCCGCGCGAAATCCTAAACGCAAAAGGCCCCGGAGCCGGGCGGCGGGTCAGAGGTGGAGCAGTCCGACTATGAGGACTGACGACCTTGACGCGCCGACCGGCGACCTACCATGGAATTTGGATTCGCGCGCAATATGATGGATTCTCCGCATTCAATGGCAGATGTCAGTGATGCCAAACATAGTGGCCGATCAACAGGGCGACGACACTGGCCGCCATCGTGCCAATAATATACCAGTGAATGCCGCGAAGATTGATGGCATCGTCCAGTTTTTGGCAGACTTTTTCAAATCGCTGCCGTTCCTGTGCCAAAGCGTCTTGGGATTGATTCCATTCGGCAGCGGCGGCTTGGAGGTTTTCCTGGATGTCTTTGGCAACTTCTCTGACCTCAACCATTCGGTTTCTGACATACAGCTCATCCCGTTTCACTATTTCTGCATGTTTGAGAACGATTTCCTTTAATTCGCCATGCTGTTTGTCCAACATGCCTGCGAAATCGCCGGTGAGTGCGGCGGTTTGTTTCCGGTATTCGGCCAGATGTTGTTCCAGCCATTTCCGACTGTCGGCGATGGCGCGCGGGATACTGGCTGCCGCCCGCAACTGTGCGCGGGTTATTAATGCCCATTGAACGGGAAAACTGTTTTCCGGTCCGGTGCCCCATTCATGTAAAAATCGGTGAACCCGGTCCACTTCCTCCTTGGTCATATTGGCGGTAAGCACCGCCAAATCGTCTCTATCCAAATCCATAACTTCATTCACCCAAATTGAACATGGGCTGTTTGGAGCGAACCGGTTTCGCCGCCGGTTCGCTCTGCGGTTCAATCTCTGGCATCTGTTCCGAAGGCACGAGCAAATCGGCAATCAGGTCGTATTGTTGGAACATCTGCTGCATTGCCCATTGCATTTCCCCAGCCAGCATTAATTCCAGATGTGACGTGTCAGGCGTGGCGACCTCAGCAAAACTCAACTTGCGGCCCGCCCTTGCTTCGGCGCGTTTGATGGCCAGCAACGTAATGGAAGTCACCACGGGCAAAGTGATTTCCTTGGCCCCAAACTTTTTCAGTTCGGCCTCAATGTTGGATTTCTTGAACAGGTTGGTTCTGACCTTGGCCGGATTGTGGACCACGACGTAATCCACGCGGTCGCCCGCGAAGAAAAACAGATCGAGCAGATTATTCATGCTCTCGGTGTCTTCGCTGGGAAAAAGAAAAAATGTGAACCGGATGCCCTGCGTGGCGAGTGATTCGAGCAATTGCAACGAGTCCAATGCCTGCACGATGAGGCCGTCCGCCTGCGCCCGGCAATCAATGACGTGAACCGGCACGTGACTGCGCGGCACGTTGCGGAACAAACCGAGCAGGGTGGATTTGCTATCGTCGTCATTGCCGAGTTTGTATGGCTGCACCTGTTCGGGATGCCGGTCGGCAAAAGAATGGTGCCGGTCATCGAGATCAGAGCCGTTCCAATGGATGCCGTGATAATCGAGCCAGGCGGTGCGGAATTCGACCTCGAAACTTTTGCCGAGGCTGCCTTTGGATTGGGGATTGATGTGGATGCTTTTGGTGATGTTGGTGTTCATGTGAATTCTTGGTCGGTGTTGAATTTTGTTCGGTCAGGACGCTGGAAATTTTGCTGTGGCGGCAACGGTGATGGGCGTGCTTGCGGCCGGCTTGCGGCAACGCTTGGCTGGGCGGATTGTGCTTCGGAATTATTTCCCGCATTTTCCCAATTTGGTTTTGCGGCGCGTTTTAATTTGCGGCGGTAAAAAAGATACGGCGCAAAGACCGTGACGCGGATGCCTTTCTCGGTGAATAACAATTCAGTAATTTGCCGCCACGTCTTGCGCCGTTGGCGCAGCTCGCGGATGAATTCGAAGTGCGGTTCTAGGATGCTGCGGAATGGTTTTCCGCCGCCTTTTCGTTGTGTCGTTTCGGTCATCGCTGGACAGGATAGCGCGGTGGTGAATAACGTCGGTAAGGAGCAGGTGAAAGTTAAAGTGAGATCAAATTACGCTGCATAAGCGACAAGAAGCGACAATTTCGTTGTCGCTTCTTGTTACTTCGTTTCGGACTACTTTTCCCTCCAACGATTTCGTTGGGAGATGGTGTCTAACAAAATTACCGGCTTTCCATTTCCAGAAAGCCGCTACAAATCACATTCGATTGAACGTATAAAATGGATGAGAATTGGCGCAGTGAACGTCCGTTTCTGAAATCGGAGCGGACGTAACGGCTGTGGAGTCGCGGGATTTTGGAAACGGATGCTGACTGCGCTGCCGTATAGGTTTTATTTCGAGGCGATTGGTCTGGCCGGTTTTCGAGAGCCGCAGAAAAGCCGGCCAGTCAAAGCGCCGTCACCACATCAGATGGAAATACCTTTGAATTTTTTGTATCCCCGTTCCAATTGCTGTTCCTGAAACCGTCTGATCTTCTCGTTCTGGCTTTTGGCGATGGCAGTCAATGGGAGAATTTCCGGCCAGTTGATCTGATGTTTGCCGGCAATTTTCCGGGCACGATGGTCGGTCGTCAATTTCAGCACTTGATTGACCGCCCCGAGCCAGTGTTTTGCGGGGATTTCGTTGCGTTCGACCTGTTGCAGAAATTCATTCAAAAATGCACGGACACAGGGCAGCAGGATTTTCAGGTGGGCCACATCGCGCCTTTTTTCCTGTGACACGCTGGCGACCAGTTCCAGCTTGCAGGCCAGCAGGGAAATGGGATCAAGGACGCGGATGGTTTTCCCGTTCCATTCTGCCTGAACTGCCAGTGCATCTACTGAACCTGAAATCCCCGGAATCCGCCGGACTACTTCAATGTTGGATTTCATACTACCAATATTGAACGGTATGACTCCGGCCAGCGCGGTCATTTGCACCTTGGGCGGATAACCCGGGGCCAGTTCCAATTGCCGGGCGATGCGCTGGACATCGGCAGAACCGCCTTTGAAATCAATGTCTTCACTGGTGAACGGCCTCAATAATTTAAGCTGTGGTTCCGTGGCCAGATAGCGTTCGGCCCAATAGTTAACCGCCTGGCCACCGATGAGCAGATAAGGTTGTCCCGCCGCGTCACGTATCTTGAAAACTTCCGAAAATTGCTGGAGGGAAAAGCCCACGGTTACGCCCATTTGGACATGGCACGGGCGACCTGCTTGAAATTGGTGATGCGCCATTTCGCACCATTGCCCACCAGTGAGGCGCGTTGTTGAAGCGCCGCTGCCGACTGTGGACTGCGACGGGCCTTGCGTGCAGCCGTCATCCGGCTGACCGCTTCCTGTCGTTTCACTTCGTTGAAATCCACCGTCTTCACAGATAAATTCATACCGCAATCAGGGGTGAGAAGCAAGTTCGCCACGGCACTGCTGGGGGAATCATGTGATGAAGCTGAAATATGTGGGATTACGGGAGGTGTGTTTTGCGTGTGTGACACACCTCATCGCGGTCAATTCCGGTAAAATGCCAAACGGTGAATGGAAATAGAAATAGGATCAGTGGAATGTGTAAAGATTACACAAAACAGGGGCAGGGCATCCGGTAAAAACACTGCATGAATGAATTATTATTCAGTTCTGATTTAGCCGGCCAACGCCCAGCAGTGATTGGAAAGGCATTTTGTGTCCCAACGACAACCATGTTCAGGCGCATTTGGACAAAATGGAATGACGATAAATGAGCTCGGGAAAGAAATTAACGATTGTGCCAACGGGGCATAAAGCCGTTTTAGGAATTGTTAACTAGAGCGACATGTTCACAGCCGTCGCCCATAAAAATCTGGCGGATGCCGAGAGCTACTTCGACGAGCATCTGGCGCAGAACGATTACTACGCGGCGGGCGAAATCCGCCCCGGCCAGTGGATCGGCACGGGCGCGGAACGGTTGGGATTAAAGGAGGTCGTCACGCGCGAGCAATTCCATGCGCTCTGCGAAAATCAAAATCCAAACGACGGCGAACGGCTGACGCAGCGGAGCCAGAAGGAAGGCCAGCGCCGGGTGTTTTATGACTTCACCTGTTCAGCGCCTAAATCGGTTTCGGTGCTGGCGGTCACGCTGGATGACCAGCGGTTGATTGAAGCGCATGAGGAAGCGGCCCGGGTCGCCTTTCGCGAACTCGAAACCTTCGCCGCCGCGCGCGTGCGCAAGCAGGGCGCTCGCAAGGACCGGATGGCCGGCAATCTCGTGGCCGCCTCGTTCGTGCATGACAGTTCCCGCGCGCTCGATCCGCAGTTGCACACGCATTTCACAGTGTTTAACGCCACGTTTGATAAAGAGGAGCGTTGCTGGAAGGCATTGGAAGCGCGCGGCATGTATGACGCGATTCGTTACGGCACGGCGGTTTATCGGAACGAACTGGCCAGGCGGGTGCAACATATCGGCTACCGGATTACTTCGGCCAAACATGGTTTTGCAATCGAGGGTGTGAGTGATGGGGTGCTGAAAAAATTTTCCAAACGAGCGCAGCAGCGCGACGCGGTGGTGCAGGAAATGGAAGCAAAGTTGGGGCGCAAACTTTCCAACGACGAAATTTCCCATGCGGTGCATCAGAGCCGGGCTAAAAAGCTCAAAGGCATTTCAACCGCTGAAGTCCGCGCTCGGCAGTTAACAGAGTTGTCAGCCGATGAACGGCAATCGCTGCAAACCCTACGCGCGTCGGCTCGTCCATCGAGCCTGCCGCGCATCGCGCTGGTGGAAAATCAAGTTTTGAACCATGCCCTCGCCCATGTCTTCGAGCGCAAATCGGTGGTGCCGGAGCATGAGCTGTTGAGCGTGGCGTTGTCACACCGCCTGGGGGCGGTGGATTTGAATGATTTGAAAGCAACGGTGAAACACCTGCCGGATTTGGTTAAAACCGAACGCGGGTTCACGACGCAAAAGATTCTGACGACGGAACTGGATTTAATCCAGACGGTCAATGCAGGCTGCGATGCCGTCGCGCCGTTGCATCCGGGCTACAAACCTGCGGACTGGCTGGGCGAAGATCAACGCCGGGCGATTTACCATGTCCTGCGCACGAGTGACCGCATCACGGGCCTGCACGGGCTGGCCGGCAGTGGCAAAACCACGGCGTTGCGCGAGTTGGTCGCCGCGTGCAAAGAGGCGAAGATCGAACCGCTGTTTTGCGCGCCAACGGCGGCGGCAACGGATGTGTTAAGAAAAGAGGGATTCGAGGCGAAGACGCTGCAAAGCCTCCTGCTGTCCAAGCCGGTTCTGACCAAACGACAATTGATTGTATTGGACGAGGCCGGGGCCGTGGGAATCGATGACATGAAACGGCTGTTCGATTGCGCGCGTGAAGCGCGCATCATTTTGTCCGGCGACACCGGGCAGCACGCTTCGGTGGCGCGTGGCGATGCGCTGCGAATTTTGGAGCGGCATTCCAATTTCAAATCCGGCCAGTTGACGGCCATCCGGCGGCAACGCAAGGCAGCGTATCGCAAGGCCGTGGAACTGGCGGCGCAGAAACGCACGGTGGAGGCGTTCGCGCAATTGGAACGCATGGGTGCGGTGACTGAAGTCCTTGCGGACGGCCACCATGATCTTCACGACTCGGCGGCGAAATCGTATTTGAAGGCATTGGCGGAAAACAAATCCGCACTGCTGGTCGCGCCAACGTGGAATGAAATTGAGGCGGTGACGGAAAAAATCCGCACCGCGCTGAAAAGATCCGGTCGGCTGGTCGGTGAAGAAAAAGAATTTCAGGTCTTTGATTCATTGTCGTGGACCGAAGCACAGAAGCGCGATGCGCGGCAATACCGTCCCGGCATGGACATTCATTTTCATCGTCGAGGCCATGGTTTTAATAAAAATGAAACCGTCGCGGTGGTCGCTGTCGAAAACGATTCGCTAAAAGTGCAACGCTCTGATGGCACTGAAACCATTTTCCCTTTGGGTCAAGACTCCGCCTTGTGTGATGTGGGGGAAAAGCGAAAATTAAAAGTCGCCGCCGGGGACAAGCTGTTGCTGCAAGCCAACGCGGTGGCCGTGCGCAAGCACTTTATCAATGGCGAGATCGTCGAGGTGCGGGCGATTCAGGGCGATTCCTTGGTGCTGGCCGATGGCCGGGCGATTCCGGCTGATTATCGCACCTTCACGCATGGCTACGCCGTCACGTCGCACGCCGCCCAAGGCAAGACCGTGGATGAAGTTTTGCTGGTCGCCTCGTCGCGTTCGCTGCCTGCCATCAATCAGGAACAATTTTACGTCAGCATCTCGCGCGGGCGCGAACGCTGCCAAGTATTTACCGATGATTCGGAATTATTGCGTCTGCACGTCACCCGTTCCAGTGCGCGGCTGGCGGCGGTTGAGGTCATGCCCGCCCGACATCAGCGTGACTTCCTCCAGAAGATTTTGCAGCGCGGCAATCGTTTTATGAAACGGTTCCGTCAGCGCATTGCCCAATCACTTTCAATCAAAACCACCGAAAGGAGCAGCCATGGAATCAAGCCAACCGAACACCAACGACATACCACCCGCCATATCGGCGTCTAGTCCGCGCGATAATCCCTGCTTCGGCATTGATCCTACCATCGCCGCGCTGGAGGCAATTGCCGATGAGGGCATCAGCTATCTGCTGCCTTTCGCGCAGTTTTTGTTTGCCGAGCGAGTTACCAATCCGGACTTGGAACATGAGCCGGACGCCCCGCCGGAAAAAATCCGGATTTGCTTTGCCACGGCGGAGGTCGCCGTGCTGGGCAGCGGTCTCAATATTGTCATGCGCAAACTGCAAAAATATGAACTTAAATTTGTGAGGTCAGCAGATCGCCGTTTGGCCGCCACGCTGAACACCCACATTGCCGCCGTCACCGTCACTTTTACCAAGGAGAACGTATGAATCCAGAATCGTCATTAAATCTACAGGCACTGGGAAAATATCCCGTCGTCATGACCAAGGAGAAAGTGGCTGATGCGATGGGCGTCCCCACGCATAATATTCCGCCGCTGGTGCGAGCCGGGTTGCTCAAGCCGCTCGGCCATCCGGGCCGTTATTGCGTGAAGCATTTTTCGCGCGATGCGCTCGCCGAGAAATTCGCCAGCCAGGAATGGCTAGAAAAAGTGATGGCCGCCATTCACCGGCATTGGCGTATTAAGAATGCGCGGAAGCGGGCACGGCAGCCTCAACCGGCATGAGGACGGGCAAGTCCGTTACGCAGTAGCGACCGGCGGCACGGCGAGCTGGAGGCTCGAAGCTCCGCGCTGCTGCTCGCCCGTCCACATCGTCACAATTCACAGAACATCTGGTTTAATCCGAGCGATCATCCGGCGGGTGATATTCGTGGATGATGATTGGTGATGGCGGTGGTGCGTGTGGCTGTATGATAATGCCGATGACGGCATGAACGTCCGGTTGATCGGGTATTTTCCGGCGCAAACCGCCGCTGAACACCCAGACCAGCACCAACGCCGCCAGCCAGACGAACGCGAGAAACAGATAAACACCCCATTCTGCAATGATCCAATCGAGTAAATGAAACACGGGATTTAATATGTCGAGTGGGCTCACAATCATATTGCCTCCTTCGACAGTGGGTGCGCGGTCAGTAGGGCAATGGCACTTTCGATTCTCACCGCGTTCGGATTTATCAATGGCACAATTTTCCGTTCATAATCCTCCAGCGGCGGCAGTTTCACCTGCGCTTTTCTTGAATAGGCACGATGAATCGCTTTGCTGCTGTGGCCGAGTGCCTGCATTGCATACCGTTCAGGATAGCCTGCCTCCATCGCCCTTTCGGCCCAAGCATAACGATATGAATGGAGCGATATGCCGCTGATTCCCAATGTTGCCAGCCGTTTGATAAAAAGTTTTGAGCGATGCCGTTCATGGATGCGGGCGAGTGCCGGAAACAAATATCCTGATTGTGGCAATGCTCGCAAAATTTCCGCGACCGTTTCACCGAATGAAATGAGTGATGTGACACCCGTCTTATGTCTTTGGTAGGCGATGGTGCGGTCAGTCCAATCAATGTCGTCGGCGGTGAGCGTTGCGATGTCAGTCTGTGAACCACCCAAGTGCCAGAGCAATTGATAATAGGCGCGCGTCGCCGGATTATGCTCACGATTGATGATTTCCTGATGTTCCACAAAAGTAATTGCCCGTTTTTCTTTGAATTTCAACGGTGGCCAGTGAAGTTTTGGCAACACCGGCCATGGCAGCCAGTGCATCCCGATGGCGTAATTATGTGCCCGTCGCAAAAAGACGTTGGTGGAGACAGAGCCTTTTTTGAGCACATCCAAAAAGTGTTCGGCCGAAGTTTTGATCAGTTCGCGGTTGCGGATCGAATCAAACGCCTTGTCCTTGATGGCATATTCCCAGCGCTCGCGCGTGGGGCCGGTCTTGGTTGAAATGATTTGCTCCATGACGTGCTGCCAGGTGCGCCGGGATAGCGCGGGATCACCGTGCTGCAAATACACCTGGGCGATTTGCAAATTCATCGCCGGTTGAAGCACTGCTTCGTTTTTTGCATGGAGCAGTCGAAAGGCTGCCGGCCGGTTATTGGTATGCAAACTTTCCTGTTTGCCGGTCGCAGCGTCGTGAATGTAATACCGCCCGCCTCTATGGCGGCGGTAAAGTCGGAATCGTGTTTTCATGGCTGTTTTTCACAGCGATGATTTTACGACGGTTGATTTCGACTCCGGTAGGGAGCTAGTGTGAGTTCTGCCGAATCTGCCAGAGTTAAATTCTGCTGGCACTTTTGCTGGCACTTTTTCTCATCACTTTCATAACTTCCTACTGCACTCACAGTTGGAAGTGGAGCCAGTTGTCGGATTTGAACCGACGACCGACGGTTTACAAAACCGTTGCTCTACCACTGAGCTAAACTGGCAAATTGAATTTTAACAAAGCTTGAAACGAATCAATTTTCAAATACAGATAATCTGCTGCTGTTTTTTGAAACGGGCTACATCCTTGTGATCCGAGAGCAGTTTCCATCCGCTGATTCCGGCTGGGGATGGCACAAAACCCGGTATTCAATATTAATTCGTTGCGTTTCACCGGCGCATATTTTGCACGCCTGCGTGTCAATGGCAACCTGATTCGTAAGAACCGCAAGTTCCGATGGGTTGTTCATCGCCAGGCTGCGAAGGGATCAAAAAGACGGGCTGTGAAGGTTGCGGGAATTTTGTCGATGCCCCATGCACAGGGGCCGTCGCGCAAGAGCCGTTTCTGAAAGTGCGATCGGAAGGAGTCCAAAAATTCACGCCGCCGAACAAATTTACTGGCGATAGTTGAGCGTCAGCAGGCAAAGTATCGAGCGTCAGTCCTTGGGCTTTTGACCGTGGTTGCCTTCAGCTAATCTTGAAACGCATAATCTTCGTCCTGCATTTGAATCCGAGCAATCCAGCGAGACCCGATGACAGAAGCCAGCAAACCCGCGGTTCCGGCACAGATGTGATTGAAGCCGAAACATTCAAATCTATAAAGTCTGAATCATTTGCGCCTTCAGATCCTGAAATGCTAAACTCATAGACATCGCTTGGATTAACGGCGAACGGATAATCCCCGGAGGAGGAAAAATTGGATGAATCGGGATTGATACTCAGCAGGGTGGTGGAAGCTGTCGTGTCCGAGAGCGTCACCGTAAAAGCAGAGGGAAACCCATAATGAAATCCATAAAATGTTTGATACAAAACATTGATGCTGGCATCCAGTGAATTGCCCGAAGGGGAAAAAAACCAATCGGCCTCAATCGACGTTGTCGTTCCTCCTTCTTGACCTCCAATTTGGAGACCCATTCCCGTTAAAATATAGTTCTTACCAGCCTGAGCATTATTCTGGACGGAGAAAAGTCCGATGCTCGCCGACGCGGACTGGGCGCTGCCGCCCGTCGGGCCGGGCGCTGCGGTCGTGGCTGACACCGGCGAGCCGTCAGAGGAGGACTGGTCGTATCCGCCGGTCATTGGATAAGACGAATATCCGGCACTCCAGTCACCGAGCGGATAAGGCTGGCCGTTGCCATCATACCAAGTCTCATTCCAAGAGGCGTTGATGTGATAATATTGCGAGAGAATCTGAATCCCGTTTTGCGCCTGGACCAAGGCTGGCGATGCACACAAGACCCATGCAAAAACCAGACGTAAGTAATTCATATCATTAAATCTCGGGGACGCCTGCCACTTCAGATAACTAAATCAGATTTATCCCCGGCCTGTCAATTCGTTTTACAGGAAGGTTCAATGGTTGCGACCGGTCTTGCATCTTGGAGCGACCCATCACAACCCGTTCAACACATCAACCATCTGCCGCAGGCGGCCGTAATCGCGGCGGTTGAAGTTGAATGCGATGCGCGGCAGTTCCTGTCCGTCGTCGTGGTTGGCAACGGGTCCCGCTTTCCTTCCATTCCTTGGTTTTATCGGGAAAGAATAATTCGGGTTTTGTCGAAAGCAAGGGTCGCGCGCAGAGCGCGAAGGTGGCGAAGCGGAAAGAAGTTTTACCATTGTCTGCTGCGCGGACTTGGCGCGGCATTTTTTGCGGATTGACAATGAACGCAAAAAACCTATGCTCCGCGTTCATTTATTTTGCGAGCAGCCGCGCGTGCGGACCTGTCTCGCTCCAGGAAAGGATGTGAGTTCCTTTGACAGAAATTAAACTAAAAAAAGGCGAACCTGTGGAACGCGCGTTGCGCCGGCTTAAGAAAAAAGTCGACCGCGAAGGCACGTTGAAAATCGTGCGCAGCCGCCGGACGTTTGAAAAGCCGAGCGAAAAACGCCGCCGCAAAGAAAAAGTGGCGCGTTTCTCCGCGATGCTGACGGCCCGCTACGCCGACCTGTGATTTGAAATCCGTTGGATCGTGAATCGTTAAATCGTTGCATTGACGCGATGATTTAACGATTCTTCTTTTTTTGCGATGCAACGATCAGCGATGTAACCATGTAACGATTCAGCGATTCACGAAACAATGTATTCACTCTCGACCTGCTGGAATTCCAACCGTCACACCGACGGTCGCGCCATGCTGCGCGAAATCCGCGACCTCGGTTTTAAATATGCCGAGTTGAGCCACGGCATCCGCATCAGCCTCATGCCCGGCATCCTCGAAGCCGTGGACACGGGCGAGATCAAGATTTCCACGCTCCACAATTTCTGTCCGCTGCCCGTCGGCGTCACGCATTCCTCGCCGAACCTCTACGAATTTTCCGCCGAACGCGATCGTGACCGCGAACTCGCCGTCCGTCACACGCTCAAGACGTTTGATTTCGCCGTGCGCGTCAAGGCACCGCTCGTGGTGCTGCACCTCGGCAGCATGGATTTGAAGGATTACACCGGCAAACTTGGCGAGCTGCTTGAACGCGGCGCGAAGGACACGCCGAAGTTCCAGAAATTTGTCGCCGAAGCCATCGCCAAGCGCGACGCGCGGAAGGAAAAGGCGTTCGCGCGGGTCAAGGAAACGCTGAAGCTGCTGTTGCCGGAGGCGAAAAAACGCGGACTGAAACTCGCCTGCGAAAACCGCGAAGGCGTCGAGGAACTGCCGGCGGAAAATGATTTCCGGAATTTCCTGCAGGAGTTTCCCGGCCCGGAAATCGTTTACTGGCACGACACCGGCCACGCGCAGATCAAGGAGAACTTCGGCCTCATCCGGCACGCCGAGTATCTGGCGTCGCTCGCCGACCGGCTGGCCGGCTTCCACATCCACGACGTGCAGTTCCCGACGCAGGATCACTGCGCGCCCGGCACCGGCATGATTGACTACGCCGCGCTCCGGCCGTCCGTGAAGCCGGAGCACGTCAAGGTTTTCGAGTTCAGCAACAAGGTGCCCGTCGAAGCGGCCAAGGCTGGCATCGCCCACGTCAGAAAAATCTGGGGCGAGGAATAATTTTTTGCTGCAAAGTCAAAAATGCCTTTGCCAGTTTACGACCTGCTTGAATCCTTGCTCCGTTAAGACGGAAACAACCCGATTTAAGTTCGATTTGGTGTTCGCGTAAAAAGTCGTGTATTCATCATGATCTGCATAGATGACAAATGATTTTTGTGAAGGCACAAAAGCAAAATCAACCCAATCCGCTAGCGCTGCCCGCAAAAGATTTTGCACTTCTTCTTTGTCCGTTGCTGTCAAAGACCAATCTTTGCTTAACGGCTGTATTTGGCTTCTTGAAAACAACGCGTTTATTAAGTTCTTTGGTTCAAACACAACTTGGTCAATTATCACACAGGCTTGTTTGACGCTTTCTTCGGTTGAAAGAATTGCGATAACAAACCGTTCAAGGTCTTTCAATGGCGTCTGAAATGTGGCCTGAAATTCCCAAGCTGTTTCGCGAAATTTTTTAATTGCTCCGGTTGCAATTGAAGCATTCATGTTGCCGATAAAATGCCTATAATAATCGCGCCGTGCAAACTTTTGAATTCGCCATTTGCGCGTAAATCGTAAATCGTAAATCATAAATGCCGCCACATTCGTCCAAAACCATCGCGCAAGAAATTGTTGCCCGCCTGCAAGCGGCTGGTTTTGCTGCGTTCTGGGTCGGCGGCTGTGTGCGCGATTTTTTGCTCGGCCGCGAGCCGCAGGATTTCGACATCGCCACGGACGCGAAGCCAGAACAGGTTGAAAAGTTTTTCAAGAAAACCATTCCCGTCGGCAAAAAGTTCGGCGTCATCATTGTCGTCGAAGGTGGTCACCATTTTCAGGTCGCCACGTTTCGCGCCGAGGCGGATTACCAGGACGGTCGCCGGCCGGAGACAGTTGTTTTCGCCAACGCCGAGGCCGATGCGTTGCGCCGCGACTTCACGGTGAACGGACTGTTCTACGATCCGCTCTCGCAAAAAATCCACGACTGGGTTGGCGGCGAAAAGGATTTGCGCGCGAAAAAAATTCGGACGATCGGCGTGCCGGAAGAACGATTCGGCGAAGATCACTTGCGGATGCTGCGCGCCGTGCGCTTCGCGGCGCAGTTGGATTTTGAAATCGCGCCGGAAACTTTTTCCGCCATTCAATCGCTTGCGCCGAAAATCAAAGTCATCAGCGCCGAACGCGTTCGGGATGAACTGCTGAAACTGTTTCGCCCGCCGCACGCGAGTCGCGGTTTGGTTTTGTTGCGCGACAGCGGATTGCTGGAACACATTTTGCCGGAACTGGCGGCGACGATTGCTTGCGAGCAGTCGCCGGATTTTCATCCGGAAGGCAGCGTGTTCAACCACATTTGCCTGATGCTGGAAAAATTGCCGGCAGACACGAGCGAGTCGCTGTCGTGGGCGGTGCTGCTGCACGACATTGCCAAGCCGGTGACGGCGGAGCGCGACGCGGCAACGGGCAAAATCCATTTTTACGGCCACGAAAAAGTCGGCGCGGACATGGCGGAAGAAATTCTTCGCCGGCTGAAATTTTCCAACAAGGAAATTGAGGAAATCGTCGCGGCGGTGCGGCATCACATGCAGTTCAAGGACGTGAAACAGATGCGCAAGGCGACGCTCCGGCGTTTGCTGTTGCGCGAGACGTTTCCGCTGGAGTTGGAGTTGCACCGGCTGGATTGTCTCGGCGCGCACGGCGATTTGGAGCATTACAATTTTTTGATCGAGCAGGCGGAGGAATTGAAGCATCAGCCGCAAATCCGTCCGCCGCTGCTGACCGGCGGCGATTTGATCAAGCTCGGCTTGAAGCCGGGCCGGGAGATGGGAGCGATGCTGGCGGAAATCCGCGAGCGGCAACTGGCGGATGAATTGAAAACACCGGACGAGGCGGCGGCGTGGGTGAAAAAGAAAGTGGCGGCTGATTAAGCCCGCGCGGTGTGGTCAATAGCCATCGGCTGATGCTTCCCTGAATCCCCGGCGCCAGTTTTCGTATTCGTGGGTGATGCCGACGTGCTTGAGATAATCCGCATCCACCACAGTGGGAATTCTGCCGGGCCGGGCCGAAAGGTCGTGTTGCAGCGCGTTGGCGATGTGCACCACGCCGGCGAGGCACAGCCCGTTGTTGTCACAACGTTTGGGATTATGGTGGCAGGCGACCGCCTCGACCAGCGGCACGGGCAGCCCCCAGAGCGCGAGCAGATAGCCGCCCACTTCGGCGTGGGTGGCTTGCAGGTGTTTTTGTTCCATGGCGGCGACGGGGACGCCTGCGGCTTGAGCCTCCCGGATGATTTCACCGTATTGTTCCGGCAGCCGGTCGGCCAGAATCAGCTTGCCGATGTCATGGAGGATGCCGGCGGCATAAGCCTGTTCCGACACATAGATGTCGGCGTGATGACGGACGGAAATAATGCGGCCATAGGCCGCCGTGGCGGCGGAATGTTCCCAGACTTGATCAATGGAAAAATCCGGACATTTTTTCCGGTCAAAGGCCGAGAACAGAGGGACGGCCAGAGCCAGCGACTGGATGATGCCGACGCCCAGCAATTGCACGGCTTCGCTCACGGAGGAAACCTTGCGGCTGAAACCGAAGAACGCGGAATTGGAGAGCTGCAACAGTTTGGCGCAGAGCGCGGGATCTTTCGCGGCGATTTCGGAGATCCATTCGGTGGAGCTGAGGGGTGACTGCAGCACGTCGGCGATTTCGAGGTAAAGTTCCGGCAGGCCGGGCAGGTTGGCCATGCCGCCGGTGATTTCCCGCAGCTTTTCGTTCGCCAGCTGTTGTTTGACGCTGATGACTTTATTGAGGCAGTTCTTCAGATCTTCCAGGCTGCACGGCTTCGCTAGAAACTGGTGGGTCAGCCCCACGCAGCTGACCACGTCGCGCAAATCCGAATAGCCCGACATGATGATGCGGACGGTTTGCGGGTGCAGGCGCTGGACATGGTTCAGCAGTTGCGCGCCGTTGATGCCGGTCATGCGCATGTCCGAGACAATCGCGTCGAACGCCTGATCCTTGAGCAGGACCAGCGCCTGTTCGCCGCTTTCGGCAAAAAAAGTGTCCCAGTGTCCGGACAATCTGCGCATGCCCAGCTTCAGCACGCGCAGCAGCGAGGCCTCGTCATCCACAAACAATATTTTGGCCTTGGGCGCTGCCGGGTCGGTGACAGGATGCTTGGCACAGGTCGAATTCCAGCGCATGAACCGGTTGGCGCTGTCGGGATTGGTGTCGCAGCAATCTTGGGTGTTATTCGCGAGCATTCTGCTCAGGTATCGGCATTTAAAACCGCGGCTTTAGGCGAAAATTGCCCGGATCTTTTTGAACACGGTCGCCGGTGAAAGGGCGCGGAGACATTCCTCCGGCTTTTCAAAATGGCAGTCCGACTTCAGGCAGGGCGAGCAGGGAAGGTCAATCCGCAAAACATTTTCAAGCTGGCCATACGGGCCGGTGCGGCGCGGCTCGGTCGGGCCGAAGAGCGCGACGAGCGGCTTGCCGAGCGCGGCGGCGACGTGCATCGGGCCGGTGTCATTCGTCACCATCAAATCGCAGAGCCGCACCCATTCGATCATTTCGGGCAGGGAAGTTTCGCCACACAGGTTCCGGCAGCGTTCCGGCGCGGCGCGCGATATGATCTCGCCGAGCGGCTGGTCGCCGGCGTTGCCGAGAATGGCGAAACGGGCTTCAGGAAATTGTTCAGCAAGCTGGCGGACGAGTTCGGCAAAATATTTTGCCGGCCAGCGTTTGTTTGCCCAGCGCGCGCCGGGTTGAAGCAAAATCAGTTTTGAGTTTTGAGTTTTGAGTTTTGAGTTTTCTGCGGGCCACTCGCGTTTTACTTCGGCGGCAATTTCCGGACGCTCCGGCAGCCATTGGAAATTTTCATGAACCGGCACGCCGAGCGCCGGCAGCACGGCGAGATACCAGTCCACGGCGTGCGTATGAAATGATTTTCGCGGGACGGCAAGATCGTAAAAGCCGCGCGCACCTTCGCGGGTTTCGTCGAGGCCGACGAGAAATTTTCCGCGCGCGAGCCAGGCAAACGTGGCGCTGCGCAGGAGGCACTGGAGGTCAATGACGAGATCGAACTTTTGCGCGCGCAGCCAGCGGACACTGCGGAACATCTCCGGCCAGTGCTGCGGCCTGGCCCAGCGTTTGCGCTCGAAGCGGACGATGCCGGCCAGATCGGGATCGCCTTCGAGCAGCGGCGCGAGCGCGGAGTCAATCCACCAGAAAATTTCCGCGTCCTTGAAATGCAGCTTCAACAACCGCAGCACCGGCAGCGCCTGAATCACGTCGCCGAGCGAACTGGGTTTGAGGATGAGAATTTTCAAATGAAGAATTTAGAATGAAGAATGAAGAAGCGAAAAGTGCGCGCGGCGCGCGAATTGAAATTCTTCATTCTGCATTTTTCATTCTTCATTACCGGCCAAACTCCAGCCGTTCGGCGAGGCGTTCGGGCAGGCCGGCGGCGCGGATTTTGGCCTGCGTGGCGGGGATGTCGTAGTCAAGGCGGCGCAGTTCAATCGTGCCGGCGTCCATGTCGTAAACGACGTAGGCGGCCTTGGGATTGTTGTCGCGCGGCTGGCCGACGGCGCCGACGTTGATGAAATACTTTTTCGACGGATCAATCTTGAACTTGGAATACGTCCCGCCGCGCACGGCGGTGTCGCGCATGAAGGCGACCGGCACATGCGTGTGGCCGAAAAAGCAGACGGCGGTGTTCTGATACGGGAAGCTGGCGGCGGCGGCGAGCTTGTCGAAGACGTAGCCCCAGCGTTGCGGCGCGTCGAGCGTGGCGTGGACGATGGTGAAATTCGCGACCATGCGGGAATACTTCAGGTCGCGCAGCCATTGGCGGTCCTCGGTGCTGAGCTGGTTACGGGTCCAGATGACGGCTTCGGCGGCGGCCGGATTGAACCCTTCGAGATGATCCTCGCTGGAACAGTATTCGTCGTGGTTGCCCTTGACGACGGGGATGTTCATGGCGCGCACCATGTCGAGACATTCCTTGGGGTTGGCGTTGTAGCCGACCACGTCGCCGAGGCAGACGATTTGCTGGATGTTCTGCGTTTGGATGTCGGCCAGGACAGTCTGGAACGCTTCCAGATTGCCGTGGATGTCTGCGATAATGGCGTATCTCATGTCAGTCAGCGGGAAATTTCAAAGCCGCTAAATTCGTTTTTTGCGTCGGCCCAAGTTACCTGCTCGTCGCGGATAAAGCCAGCAAGTCCTGCACCAATTATCGCCTCGCGAAAGGCTGTCAGTTCCTCGCGCTTGCCTTCGGCGGCGAGTTCGACGCGGCCGTCGGGCAGGTTGCGGATGGTGCCGGTGACTTCAAAGCCGGCGGCGACGGTCTTGACCGTGTAACGAAACCCCACGCCCTGCACGCGTCCGGAATAAAAAATATTCAGGCGGCGGCGGTTCGTCGTCGGAGCGCTGGCTGGCGGTTGAATCGGCACGACACGATGAAGCCAAAGTCGGCGGCGGGGCGCAATGTTTTTTGCCGCGCGGGAAAAACTATTTTGTTCTTTTTGCGAAATCTGTTTGACCGTTTGCGAAATTTCCCGTAGTTAGCAAGGGCTGCCACGAACAAAATATAAATTATTTTGTCTGAATTGGCCGGCGACGAGTCAAGCTGTAACGGCGATGCTGAATACGAAATCATTTCTGACGGTGGATTTTGGGGCGGGCAGCCTCAAGTTGGCGGAGTTCGAGACGAACGATGCGGGCGGATTGTCCCTCAAAAGTTTCGCCATCAAACCGCTCGGCCTGGAAGGTTCGCAGGACGCCACGCGCGAAGCCACCATCCTCAAGGCGTTGCAGGAAACGCTCGCCGAGAAAGGCATCAAGTCCAAAAACGTCAACGTCTGCGCGCCGGGCTTCCACGTCTTTTCCAAGTTCGTCAAACTGCCGCCGGTGGACGCCACCAAGGTGACGCAGATCATCCAATACGAAGCCCAGCAGAACGTGCCGTTCCCGCTGGCGGAGGTCGTCTGGGATTATCAGATTCTGGGTTCAGCCGCGAGCGGCGAGTTGGAAGTGTTATTGGTCGCCATCAAATCCGAAGTGGTCGAAGGTCTGTTCCGCGTGGCCGCGCAGGCGAAGTTGAAATTGAGTTTGTGCGACGCCTCACCGGCGGCGTTGTGCAATGCGTTCCGGTATAATTATGGCGAACTGGAAGATTGCACCATGCTGCTCGACATCGGTGCGAAGACGAGCAACCTGCTGTTCTTCGAGAAGGGCAAAGTTTTTTCACGCAGCATCAATCTCGGTGCGAACACCATCACGCAGGATTTCGCGAACGAATCGAAATTAAAATTTGACGAGGCGGACAAAATAAAAATTGCCGAGGGTTTTGTGAGTTTGGGCGGCGCGTATGAGGAGCCGGAAAACGCCCACCAGGCGGCCATCTCCAAAATCGCGCGGCAGTTCATGACCAAGCTGCACATCCAGATCAACCAGACGATCCAGTTTTACCGCGGGCAGCAGGGCGGCGCGCAGCCGCAAAGATTATTTTTGTCCGGTGGCGCGAGCATCATGCCCTATACGGCGCAGTTTTTTGCGGAGAAGCTGAACATTCCCGTCGAGTATTTCAATCCGCTCCGCAACGTCCAGATTGATCCGTCGGTGAATCTGGAAGAGCTGGCGCGCGTGGCGCATTCGCTGGGCGAAGTCGTCGGTCTCGGCCTGCGGAACCTGGCGCACTGCCCGGTGGAAATGAATTTGATGCCGGAGAGCACGCTGCGCTGGCAGGCGTTCAACGAGCGCAAGCCGTATTTCCTGGCGACGGTGTTTAGCCTGGTGCTGGTCGCCTTCGCGGTCGGGTTCCTGTATGAAAAACTGGGGCAGGCCAAGGACAAAGAAATTGATGACCTGCAACCCAAGGTCTCGCAGATGCAGGAAAAATCAGACAAATTCAAACAGGCCTATTCACGATTTCAGGCGGCTCAAAAAGAGGCGGCGCAGATCACCGAATGGATGGAGGATCAGTATTACTGGGGCGATGTTCTGACGCAGTTGCGCGGCTCGCTGATCCGCTCCGAGGACGACATCAAGAAAAAACTGTCCGCTCAGAAGCCGGGCGTGGAAGCGGGCATCTGGATTGAGCAGTTGACTTCGGATCCGAACTTGGGCACGGCGTCCGCCGGAAACGCCTATGCGCCGACTTATGCGCCGCCGATGGGCATGCCGGGCGCCAGAATGCCGGGCATGCCGGGGGGAATGCCGGGGGCGGCCCCCGCCACAGATGTCAGCGGTGCGGCGGCGGCTGCGCCGGGCAGCGTCATCTCGCTCGTCTGCCGCGCCGTGGATCTCACCAGCGTGGATCCGTCGGCAAACAGCGAAATCGCTTACGCGGTTGAAAACGAACTGAAAAGTTCGACCAATTATTTCAAGCCGGAAGGCACGGCGCTCACCGGCCAGATCACGCCCGACGCCAACGGCACGTTCACCTTTGGCGTCACCGTCACGCTGCTGAATCCACTAAAATTGTAATATGGGCTGGATCAAACGAAATTTATTCTTCGCCATCGGCGGCATTGTCGCGCTGCTGTTGCTGGGCGCGGCGGGTTATTATGACTACGCCAGCTGGAGCCACAACTCGGCAGCGTTCGACACGTTGAATGGAATTTATAATCAGCTCAAAGCTTTTGGCGACGAGAAGCCCGGCCCCGGCAATGCCAAGGTGGACAACATCAAGGCGGCCAAGGAGGACGAAGCCGTCGTCCGCTCCTGGATCAACCAGACCACGAATTATTTCGCGCCGATCGCGCCCATCCCCGACACGCCGGAAGTGACCAGCGAGGAATTTGCGGCCAAGCTGCGCCAGACACTCGACCGGTTGCAGCATGAAGCGGAGACGGCCAGCGTGCTGCTGCCGCCGAAGTATGGGTTTTCGTTTGAAGCGCAACGCTCGCTTGTCAAGTTCGAGACCGCCAGCCTGCCGTCGCTCGCCGTCCAACTGGGCGAGGTCAAGGCCATTTCCGAAATCCTGTTCGCGTCGCGCGTCAACTCGCTGGACGGCATCCAGCGCGCCCGGGTGTCGAACGACGACACCGCCGGACCGCAGACCGACTATATTAGCGACGTGTCCGTGACCAACAATCTGGCGGTGATGACACCGTATGTGGTGACGTTCCGGGGTTTCAGCCCGGAACTGGCCTCGGTATTGGCCGGCCTGGCCGCGTCGCCGCATGTATTCGTCGTCAAAGCGATCAGCGTCCAGCCGGCGGGCGCGGCGGCACAGCAGGGCGATATGTCTGCGCCGACGATGCCGACGGTCATGCCGAGAAAGGGTGAGATGCCGACGGTGTTGAATGAACAGCTGCTGCGGATCACGCTGGAAATTGTGATCGTGAAACCGTTGCCCAAGAAATAAGCCCATGGATTTCATCAAAAAAAATTACGATAAAATCATCTTGAGCGCCGTGCTGCTGGGCGTGATTGGTTTCCTCGTGTTCCTGCCCTTCGTGATTTCCAGCGAACAGGCCGCGCTCGAACAGACAAAAAATGATATAACCAACCCTTCCGTCAAGCCGCTGCCGCCGGTGGATTTGACGCAGCAGTCCAACGCGACGCAGCGGGTGCAGTCGGCGGCGGGCTTTGATTTTTCCAGCACCAACAAGTTGTTTAACCCCATTGAATGGAAAAAAGCGCCGGACGGCTCGTTGATTCCGGTCAAGTCCGGCAGCCAGCCGGCGGCAGCGGTGGTGGTGGCCAAAATCAACCCGTTGTATTTTGTCATCTCGCTTGATTCAGTGGTGACGAACGGGATTGCGCCGCGCTACGTCGTCGGCGTTGAGCACCAGGGGGCATCGAACCCCGCGCAGCGCCGCAAGCAGCAGCGCTTCGTCTCGCCGGACGATCCCAAGAAGGACGCTTTTACGTTGCTTCAGGTCAAAGGCGCGGCGGAAAACCCGGACGAGCTCGTCCTGAAACTGGCGGACACGGGCGAGACGGTTTCCATCGCTCCCGGCAAACCCTATCAACGCACCGACGCCTACTCGGCGGACTTGCGCTACGATCCTGAAAGGAAATTTTTCCCGGCGAAGCGCGTGGGTGCGCCGATCTCTTTCGCCGGCGGCGATTACATTGTCGTTGCCATTGATGACGACGAAGTGGTATTGTTCGACCAGTCAAACCAGAAAAAAACAACCTTGCGATACGCGCCTTGATTTTTTAAAAATTTCGTCAAAATATTCCGGCTCAAAATCACTTTGAAACCACACCATGACTAAAGCAGTTTCACTCTCTCTCGGCGTCATTCTTTTGCTGGCCTCCGCCGCGGCTCTGTCGGCGCAAACCAGCCCCGCCGACATGGCGGTCAACCAGGCCGTCCTAAACCAGGCCAACACCATCGTGCTGCGGCAAAAGTTGGCGGACGCCAGGAGCGCCACCACCCGGGGCGATCTGGTCGCCGCCGCAAAAAATTATGAGGAGGCCTACGCGCTCACCCAGCAGATCGGCTCCGGCATTGACGCCGAGACCGCGCAGACCGTTTCCGGCCTGGTGTCCACCCGGATGCAGCTTGCCCGGCAGGCGCAGGCCAATGGTGATTTGCGCGAGGCCGACACGCAGGTCAAGCGCGTGTTGAAAGTGGATCCCAAAAACCAGGCCGCCATCGCCTTCAAGAAACAGAACGACCAGATGATTGCCGCCATGCGTGGCAAAGTCCCCGATGCGCAGACACTCGAACAGATGCCCGCCATCATCAACGACAAGAAGGATGCCGCCACGCTGGTGCAGGACGGCAAGGTGCTTTACGAAGCGGGCAAGCTGGAAGATGCGACCGCCAAGTTCAACGCCGCCTTGAAACTGGATCCGGACAATCGCGGCGCCAATTATTATTTGGCGCTGACCAAGCAGGCCATGTATGCCCGTGATAGTCGCGCCCATGAAGTGGTCAGCGCGGATCGCATGGTGGAAGTGGAAAAGGCCTGGGAACGACCGAAGCCCAACACGACTTTGCCTTCTCCCAATCCTTATGCCACGACCAACTTGGTTTACACCGGCTCCGGACGTCAGGTAATCATCAGCAAGCTTGATCGCATCCGTTTGGACAACGTGGTTTTTGACGGCCTGCCGTTGAGCGAAGTCATCCGCAACTTGAGCGAGCAGACCAAACTTCGCGACCCGGATAAAAAAGGCATCAATTTCTTGATAAATCCCAACGGCGATACTTCCGTTGACACCACTGGACCAAGAGCGGCTGGATTGGCCGGCGGTTTTGGCGGTCAGCCCGGAGCTCCCGCTGGAGCGCAACAGTTTGGCGCCCCCGGGGCGACGGCGGTGGATCCCGCCACTGGATTGCCGGTGGGGCAAGGGGCTGCGGCGGGCGGCAATGAACCTGTTGACTTGAACACGGTCGTCATCAAAATCAATCCTGCGCTGGCCGATGTCCGGCTCGCGGATGTTTTGGATGCGATTTGTGAAGTGGCCGATCATCCGATCAAATATAGTATTGAGGACTATGCGATCGTTTTCTCGGCCAAGGGCGCGGAAACGCCGATGTTGTATAGCCGTCATTTCCGGGTGGATCCAAACACGTTCTATCAAGGCTTGCAAAGCGTGAGCGCCTTGAGCTTTGGCGAAAACAATAATTCAAGCGGCAGCGGCGGCAGCAGCGGGGGCAGCAGCGGCGGCAGCAGCGGAGGCGGTGGCAGCGGGGGCCAAAACCAAGGCGGGGCCGTTGTCCCGATTGTCAACGTGGCTCCCGGTTCGAGCGGTCTTCGTTCACAAGGCCAGGGCGGTGGCGGCACAACTGGCGGCGGCGGGAACACCGGTGGCAACACTGGCGGCGCTGGTGGCACCGGCCTCCTCAATAACAGTGGCAACGGCGGTCTGAACTATATAACAACCGTGAACAGGACATCCGATATCAGCACCGAAGCCCGGCTGTTTTTTTCCACGCTTGGAGTTAATTTGGAACTGCCGGGAAAGAGTCTTTTCTTCAATGACCGTTTGGGCGAGTTGTTCGTGCGCGCCACGCAGCAGGATCTGGATACCATTGAAAATGCGATTGAAGTGTTGAACCGCGTTGCCCCGCAGATCCACATCAAGGCACGTTTTATCGAAATCGACCAGGGGAACCAGTCGGCACTCGGATTTGACTGGTATCTTGGCAATTATGTCAACGGCAAGGTGATCGCCAACGGCGGCAGCGCTCCCTCGCTGAATGTGCCGACCTCGGCGGCCAATCCGTTGGGCACTTTCCCGGGCAATACGACGGCCAGTCAAATCGCCGGGTCGTCCACGGATCAAAATATCACCAGCGGCCTGCGCAATCCTTTGAACGCGCCAGCCCTCACCACCATCACCGGCATCATGACCGATCCGAATTTCCGGGTGGTGATCAACGCCTTGCAGCAAAGCACCGGATCGGAAACGCTGGGCGAACCGGAAGTGGTCACCACCAGCGGGAGGCAGACCGAAATGCGCGCGACGCAGTTGATCACGGTGGTCACGGGCGTCAATTTCCAGCAGGGAACCGCCGCCACGACGACTGGCACCACAACCCAATAATTTAACAACGAGCAAAATGAAATCTTACCAAGCAAATAACATTTCCAAGCTGTCGTGTTCATTCTTGTGCCTGGCCGCATTGGGCGTAGCCGTGACTGGTCGGGCGCAGGTCGTGAACAATAATCCTGGAACTTCCGCCATCACCTTCAGCACGCAACAAGTTGAGACGGGGCCGGTGCTGGACGTAGTGCCGGTCGTGTTGTCGGACGGCTACACCATGAATCTGACTTTGATTCCATCGGACACCGAGTTTGCCGGCTATGAGGATCCTCCGGCTATTCCACAAGTCACTGGCAATCTGAATGTGGTTCAATTGCCCATCGTTCTGCCGGCGTTCACTGTCAAGCAGGTTGTCACCACCGTGAACATCTGGGACAACCAGACCATTGTCATTGGCGGATTGATTTCCTCGGATACCGCGAGCACCAAAGACAAAGTTCCGGTTTTGGGTGATATGCCGCTGGTGGGTAATCTTTTTCAAAGCAGCTCCAAGGTGATTAATAAAAAGAACCTGATGATTTTTGTGACCGCGACCATAGTGGATCCGGCCGGCAACCGGGTGCATTCGGATGATGAACTGCCGTTCGCGCAGGCTGCCATTCCGACGCAGCCCACGGCTCCTAACCAGAAGTTCGAGCCGGTGACGCCGGCGCTGAATCCGATTCCGGCGGCAACCCCATAATGCGGATGCTGACGGGGAGACTGGCAGATGATTTGTGAACCGTTTGTTGATTGTTGACGGCCACGCCTACGCCTATCGCGCGTTTTATGCGATTCGCGAACTGCGTTCGCCGTCCGGCCAGCCAACGAATGCGATTTACGGGTTCGTGAAAATGCTGGCGAAGATGCGGGAGTTGCTCGGGCCAACGCATCTGATGGTCGTGTGGGATGGCGGCTTGAGCGCGGCGCGGGTTGCGGATTTGCCGGAATACAAGGCGCAGCGCCCGGAGATGCCGGACGATTTGCGGTCGCAACTGGACGGGATTGTTGGTTATTTGCAGGCGGCGGGTGTTGCCTCCTTCCGGCGCGACGGCGTGGAGGCGGATGATTATATCGCCTGTCTGGCGCGGCACGCAACGGCGGCGGGGATGACGGTTGTCATCGCCAGCGCGGACAAAGATTTTATGCAGTTGGTTTCGCCGGTGGTCGGGTTGTTGAATCCGAACGACAAGAGCGAAACCGTTTGGACGCAGGAACAGGTGCGCGCCAAGACCGGCGTGGAGCCGGCGCAGATTGTGGACTGGCTGGGGCTGATGGGTGACAGCGTGGACAACATTCCCGGCGTCCCCGGTATCGGGCCGAAGACGGCCGCCGATCTGTTGAACCGGTTTAGTTCGGTGGACGGGATTTATGCGCGGCTGGCGGAAGTGAAGTCGGAAAAGTTGCGCGCGGCGTTGCGGGTTTCGGCCGCCGCCGTCCAGCGCAACCTGAAGCTGGTGCGATTGCAGGATGATTTGCCGTGCGATTTTTCGCCGGAGGAGTTGACGGGAAAACCGGCGGATGCCGGGCGGTTGGCGGAATTGTTCCGTCAATGGGGCTTCAACGGGATGTTGAAAGCCTTGGAAGTGCCGGCGGAGAGCCGGCAGGCGGTATTGTTGTAGATTTTGAATTTGTAAGACCGATGAATTTGCCAAGCTGGAATAACGGGATGACTTCGGACAAACGCGCTGGCCGCGTTTGCGCCGGCGAAAGAATTTTTGGACAAAGCGCCCGGATGCCATTAAAGTTCGCCACGCCTTTTATGTTTTTGTTGTTCGCCCGCCGGGCCGCCATCGGCTGTTGCTGGAGTTTGCTGCTCATGCTGCCTGCCGTCGTCGGGGCGCAGACCAATTATTACGCCAAGAATGGAACTGAATACGCCATCGTCGGCTCCATGCCCGGCGATCAGGTCATGCCGGATGCGGCCGTGACGCCCGCCGGCGGCTTTGTCGTCTGGCAGGACAATATTACGGACGGCAGCGGTTTTGGCATCAGCGCCCGCCGGGTGGATAGCACGCTGTCCGGCTCCTTGAGCGCGTTCCGCGTGAACCAGCAGGGGACGAACGACCAGGAAAATCCGCGCGTCGCGATGCTGAAGAATGGCGGGGCGGTTTTTGTGTGGCAGGGCGGTCTCAAGGGCTATCAACACATTTTCGCGCGCTTTCTCACGCCGACCAACACCTTTCTGACGACCACCGACCTGACGGTCAGCACCTTCCCCAACAATTTTCAGATCAATCCCGCCGTGGCGACGCTCAACAACAGCAATGTCGTGATGGTCTGGGGCAGTTTTGACCAGGCGAGTTCAAATAGTCTTCAGGATGTCTATTGCAAAATTCTTTCACCCACCGGCCAGACCATCAGCAATCAATTCCTGATCAATCAATTCACCAGCTACAACCAGCGCACCCCGGTGGTGGCCGCTTTGAAAAACGGGGGCTTCGTCGTGGCCTGGGTTTCCGAGCAGGAACGCAATCTGGCTTCCGTAAGCGCCGCCACCAATAGCGCCGCCGTGTTGGCCACGCTGGCCCCCAGTGTGGACATCTATGCGCGGCTTTACGCCAGCAACGGCTTGCCGGTGTCGAATGAGTTTTTGGCCAACACCGATTCCAAACCTTGCGCCAATCCCGCTGTGGCGGCGGCGTCCGACGGCAGCTTCATGGTGACCTGGGGCGCGTATGACCTGATGAATCCAACCAACGGTTGGGATGTGTATGCGCGGCCGTTTTCCAGCACGGGCGTCGGTGGCACGACCTTGCTCGTCAACACCCATCTTGCCAGCGACCAATACGCGCCCCGCATCAGCGCGATCGGCCTTGATTACATGATTGTTTGGACGAGCAAAGGCGAGGACGGTTCCGCCGAAGGCGTGTTCGGGCAATATGTGCATGACAACGGCTCGTCCGTGGGCGGTCAATTCCAGGTGAACACCACCACCGTCAGCCGGCAGATGCAGCCGGTGGTGACCTCGGACGGCGTGAGCCAGTTTCTGGCAGTCTGGACCAGCTATACCGGACAGCCTTATAATTTCGATTTGTTTGCCCAGCGTTATCTCAACGTCGCGGCATTGCTGTCACCGATGGCCGCGCCGTTTGTCTATGCCCCCTTCACGCTGGACACCAACGGCGTTTATCAGCCGCAGTTGCAGATTTCCTGGCCGCCGCTGCTGGGCATTTCTGTTTCCAATTACGAAGTCTTCGTTGACGGTGCCGGCGCGCCGACAGGTATGACGACCAGCAATTCGTGGACGATGACTGCATCCAATGGTCTCGCCCCCAGCAGCACGCATTCCTTCCAGTTGGAATATGTGACGACGAACGGCATGGTCTCGCCGGTTTCCCCTGCGGCGAGCGGCACGACTTGGAGCGGCGGCAATTATTACGGCATCCCGGCGGAATGGCTTGAACTCTATTACGGTGACACCATCGCCAACTGGCCGGTTGCGAACAAGCCGCTGGCGGCGGGCGGTCCGACCCTGCGGCAGGTGTTCTTGAGCGGCGGCGATCCGCTGGATCCGGCCACCTGGCTACAGACTGCATTGACCAGCACCAGTCAGGGAATGTTCTTGAGTTGGAACACGCAGGCCGGGGCGACCTATCAGGTGCAGTCATCGCCGAACCTGGTGACGTGGACCAATCTGGGTGCGGCCCGGTTTGCGGCCGGGGCCAGTGATTCCATCTTTGTCGGTGGCAGTGCGGCGGGCTATTATCGCGTCTTGTTGTTGCGTCAATAAAATGAGCAGTATGTTGCAATCATTCAAAAATATTTCGCTGGTCTTGTTGCTGGTGTCGGGCCTGCAGACGTCGTGGGCATTTTCGCTGCTGGGTCCGATTGCCAATCCGGGCGATGCCTGGCAGGTATCGGTCATTGGCTATAACTATCCTGGCAGCGCGGACATCGGGGAGCCGAAGAATCTCGGGGAAGAATATCGCTGGAACACGCCGGTGCTTTACTATGCCGAAGATGCCAATGTTCTGAACTTCTACGGTTCCAACGGGGTGGTGGCCATTAATCAGGCGTTCACCATCCTGAACAACAGCCTGACCAACGTGGACGCCAACACCCCCGGGCTCACGGAGTTCCCATTGAATTCGCGGGCCTTCAATTATCAGGCGAGTGCCTTGGGCTTGAGGGACATGAAATCAATCGTCATGCAGGCGATGGTCGAGGAGTTGGGCTTGGCAGATCCGATTCGTTTTGCCTGGACGTTGCACAACCGGTATTTGCCGGGCGGGGCAACCTGCCCGGGGGGTGAGGAATATCTGGTGGTTCAGAGAAATTATGACATCACCGCCTCGCCGTTGAATCAGGTTCAATATTCACCTTATGTTAATGGAACGCTTTATACCTACTATCTCTTGGAATTATGCACCTCTCCCACTGATCCTCAAGCGGTAACCGAGCCGGTCATTGTAGATCCGTTGAACTATAATCCGCCGGTTTCAGCCACTTACGAGCAGGGTGTGCCTGATGGAACTTATTTTCTGGGGCTGTCACGGGATGATATGGGGGGCTTCCGGTATTTGCTCTCCACCAACACCATCCTTTACGAATCACCAACGGCGGGAGCTGCCTTGTTGAGTTCCACCACGACGGGTGGAATCAGTTATGGACAACCCTTCGTGCTATATACCTCCAACTACACGGCCTTTGCCCAGGCTGCCCTGACCAATGATCCGGTCACCCTGTCCAATCTGTATCCGGGGCTGATCATCACCAGCTCCTTCCCCTATTATTCATATACGCCGACGACAAACTATGTCGCCTATTACACCAACCTCATTGGTGCGCCGCAGGGGTCGCAGACCCTGGTGGTGGCGCCGGTGGTCACCTACTCGGTGGTGACAACCTATTCAAATACCTATGCCAATCTCATCGTCCCTCCGGGTTCGCACACCAATGTCAGCAGTGTAGGCACGGTTTATACGGTGACGGTTGGGCCGCTTTCGGGTGCGCCCGCCGGTTCGCCCTACGTTACAAACACAGCCATCAGCTACGTCTCGCAACCGAACGTGCCGACCGGCGATTTTTACATCAATACCAACGCCTGCGGCACCAACCTGATCGTGGCCATCCTGGCCACTAATTTGGTGAGCTTCACCAATGTGATTTATGCGGCCACCAATGTGACCGGACAGTCCGCCTTGGAATATGTCGTCACCACGTCCGCCACCCACATTTATGTGGTGGAAGCGCCGATTTGCGGCAATTCATCCGGCGGCGGGACGACGACGAATGCCCCCGGTTTGTATCAGGGCATCGGCGGGATGCAGTTCACGAATGCGCCGTTCGACTCACTGCTCGGTCAGTATTTCCAGCCCATCACCAACAACTATCAAATGCATCTCATCGTCGGCAGCAAGCTGATCACCCAGACGTTCCAGCGCGTGGTGACGCAACCGGACATTCTGTTCACGGCGGCGGATTTGGCGCCGGGACCCGATCAATTGCTTTACGGAAACTTTTATGCCCGCAGCTTTCCTAATTTCGACGAGAACAACGTCGGGGCGGGTCTGGCCGGCCCGGGAACCTTGAACCCGGCCATCGCCATCACGTTCAACAAAGTTTCCAACCGGTATGAAAACAGCGCGGGCGGGGATGAGCTGACGCAGACCCAGTATCCGTTTTACGGGTCGTTCGATGGCACCACCAACGACCCGGTTGTCTATCCCAACGGCACCAGCATTGCCAACCTGGCCAATCAGGTGCTGGTGCAGGTCACGCCGGCCAGCTTGCCGAATGGCACCAACGGCGTGGCTTATCCCATCCAATCGTTTGCCATCACCGGTGGTGCCTTCACGCCGCCTTACACCTGGTCGCTGGCATCGGGCAGCCTGCCGCCTGGGCTGGCCTTGAATTCCAACGGGACGATTACCAGCGCCACCAACAATGTTTCACCCGGCAAACCGACGATGTCCGGCACATTTGACTTCACCTTGCAACTGACCGATGCTTTGTCGCGGTCGGTGCAATGGCCGACTTACTCGATTATCATCCAATGAACGGCAACCCACACAATTATTCTCTGATGAACCGTTTGATGAAATGGCCGGTGTTCTGCGGGCTGGCGGGATTGCTGCTGGCGCAGACTGCGGCGGCGGGCTTGGATTATTACATCAACAACGACGTGGTGGCCAATGCGCCAATCATTGATGCGACCAATTTTATCAATAACAGTTCCTTTACGACGGTCAACCTTGAGACCACGGACACGCTCAATTATACGAACAACGGCACCATGGTTGGGGAAGAAGGTTTCGTGTTTGACACGCTCACACTTGGATCTCCCGGTGGACGTTCGATGGCGTCAAGTTTCTACAACCCGGGTGTGATCACCGTTCCGGCAAGTTTCGCTGGAAACGGTTTTAGTTTTCAAATCATGGGTTTGCCATTGCTCGTTAACGCGACCAACATCGTGAATCCCGGCACAATGGAAGAGGGTGCGAATGGGTTGATTCAATTGACCGGCATGAATCTAAACTTGTCCTACGCCACATTGACGATGGATGCCCTGACGACTTTTAGCCCGCCCGGTTCGGGGGCGTTTGGAACGGATACGAATGGTGACTGGGCTCCTGCCACGGCGCTCACGGCGACCAGCGCCTCCTCTTCATTGCCATATGCTTTTACCACGCCATTCTTTCCACCTTATGTTTACCAGGCTTCCTATGCAACGGACCAACCGTCCACCAACTACAATATCTATCGCATGATATTTATTGGCAACAACACCAATGCCAATGCCAGTGCGCAGTTGTCATTCGGGCAGATCACCGTTGGCACCGGGGCGGGCAATGTGCAATGGACCGGAGTCTATACCGATCCGGCGACCGGGCTGCAACATACCAATTACCTGATTTTGAATAATGACTATGTTCAGGGTGCCTCCACCAACATCACCTTTAACAATGGCATACCCAGTAATTTTGCGTTGACTGAAAGTTCAACCCCGGTGACCGGGAACAATCCGGGAACTGCCGGTGTGCCGGCGCAGATTGCCCAGTATTTTACCGGGGTATACACCAATCCCTATTCCTATGCTCAAATTCAGATCTCACCGACCACGGTGAGCACGGGTCCCACCGCGCAAAACCCGAGCGGAGCGATCACCAACTTGCCGGCGCGCATCCAGATTTCGGCCGGCCGCGAACTCAATCTGGCGCTGGCAAACATCACTGGCCAGTATAATAATAACGGGCAGCTTTCCGGGCTGAATTATCTGTCGCTGACCTGCACCAACCAGTTTGATGGCGCCGCCGGGGCGACGATTATTTCACCCTACAGCGACATCAATCTGGGCGTCACCAACGGATCGCTTACGTTCAGCAACGTCTTGCAGTCCGTCATTCCGAATTGGAATGGGACTATCACGGCTTGGAGCACGGAGTTTTTCTACACGGATACGAACGGCGTCACAAACGATTTCCGCGCGCTGGTCGTGTCCAGCTCGCTCATTCCATTCTCCACGCCGCAAATTGACAACCTGACCTTGCACAGCACGAATCTGGTGATCAGTGATGTGTTGAATATCAGCGGCAAACTTTCCATTGATGCCCGGAGCCTGACGCTGACAGCCAACACTGGTTATCCGAACAATGGATCCGGCTCACCCGATGGTGAGTTGAACATCATCAACAACAATGTTTTCTTTGCGAGTTCCTTGCCGAATCTGCTTTGGTTGACCAATAATGGAACAATTACGACAGGAAATGCCGCCAACTTCGGCGGCCCGTCGCCGGCAAATTATCAGGCCTTCGTCAACAGTGGATTTATTTCGGATCAAGGCTCGACGATTTATGCGAGTTATTTCCTAAATAGCGGAAGTATTTTTAACGGCTTGGGCAATTTCTTCCTGTATTCGCAATCGGTTGTCCTGACCAACGGTTTCATCGCCGCCACCGGCGATATTGGCATTACGGCAGACAGCCTGGTGGCGGGCAATGTTCAAATCCAGTCGGGCCGGTCGCTGACCTTGCAGGTGACCAATCTATTGACCGATAACGGAGCGGTCAATTACTGGCCGGTCGGCGCATCCAGCCTGAACGGCTTAAACCTGCCCATCCTGCCGCACGCCGGCGACCTGACGAACACGACCATTTACGTTCTAGCCTCAACCAATAAAAATGTCATCAACACTTGGGCTGGGGCGGATCGCGGAGCCAGTGGCTCCGGATATCTGAACGATGCGTCATTGGGCGGGTTGATTTTGGATGCAAGCGCACTGCCGCCGCACAGCCTGTTGACTTTCAACGGCACCGGCATAAGCAGCAACGCGCTGTATGTGGTCAACCTGTATCTGACCAACAACGCCGCCACGCTCAACTCCGGCAGCCAAACCGCTTCGGCGTTGTCCATTGGTTCGGGCATGGCCATTTACTATCAGAATGCCTACAGCAATGGAGTCCCAGTCTCGAGCAAAATCGATGGTTGGAACAACAACCAGCTCCACTGGGTCAGTCCCGCCAAATTGTCCGCAGTCAGCACCATTGTGATGGTGCAGCCGACGGATCCGCCGGCGTCCTTCAATTTCAAGATCAGCGGCGTGAAACTGCTTTCCGGCGGGCTGGCCACCGGTGCCACCTATCCGGTCATCATTCAGGCCACCAGCAATTTGCTTTCTCCAAAATGGGTGAACGTCTATACCGGCACGCCGCCGTTCACCTTCAACGATTTCGGGTTCACGACGAACCGGCAGCAGTATTACCGGGCCAAGCAGGGCTGGTAGGCCCGGCCATGAAAGTTTGCGGCTTGACCGGCGGCGTGGGGATGGGCAAATCCACCGCCGCCGATTTCTTTTTGTCGCACGGCGTCCGCGTGGTGGACACGGATGAAATCGCGCGGCAGCTCGTCCAGCCCGGCCAGCCGGCGCTTGCAGAAATCCAGCGCGCGTTCGGCAATCATCTTCTCGCTTCCAACGGTAGCTTGAAACGCGACGAACTGGCGCGCATCGTCTTCGCCCGCGAAGCGGACCGGAAAAAGCTCGAAGCCATCCTGCACCCGCGCATCCGCGAACGCTGGCTCGCGCAGATCGAAACCTGGCGCAGGGAGGATTGCGCGCTCGCCCTCGTCGTCATTCCGCTGTTGTTCGAAACCGGCGCGGAATCGCATTTCGAAAAAATTGTCTGCGCCGCTTGTTCGCCCGCCGCCCAGCACGAACGGCTGGCCGCGCGCGGCTGGAACGCGGATCAGATCCGGCAGCGCATCGCCGCGCAACTGCCGGTGGAACAAAAGATTTCCCGCTCCCACTTTGTGTTATGGACGGAAGGCGCGCTGGCCTCGCACGCCCGGCAGGTGGAGCGGATTTTAAGCCGGATTTGAAGGGTTTTGCGCTGGGGACAAATTTTGGTCGTTGTCACCAGAACTGGTGACTCGCCGGAATCCGGCGTTTTGTTAATCTTTTCTTGTTGGTGGCAGTGACCAACAAGAAAATTTTAAGTGTGTTGTTCTCTTTGAGGCCGGAGTTGTGTCCGGCCTCTTTTCTTTTCTCCGGCCACGGATGAGTTGACTCTGGCGGCATTGCTGCCGACAATCTCCGATCATCATCAGTTGCAAAATATGAATACCATGAAGTCATTCCTGAACCTGGTCAGATTGTTCACCTGCGTCACGTTACTGCTGGTGGCCTTCGGTTGCGCCACGACGAAACACACGGAAACCTTTCTCACTGCGGCCGGTTTCAAGGTGATCACCCCGGCCACGCCCAAGCAGGAGCAAAAGCTCAAGGCGTTGCCGCCGGGCAAAATCACCACGGTCGTGCGCAACGGCAAGACCTACTATGTTTTTCCGGACGTGGCGCATAACCGGGCATTTCTCGGCACGCCGGATGCATATCAGAACTATCTCCAAATTGTCGCCGACAACAAAATCGCCGAGCAGGACCGCATGAGCGTGGAAATGGGATCGGCCGACAGTGGTGACTGGAATGATTGGGGTTCCTGGGAAATCATCACCGTGACGCCGAATTAAACTTTTTTCTGGTTCGGCCGCATTTTTTCGGCGGCGAGCAAATTCCCGTTGCTACGACCTGAGCGAACGAACAAGCCAGCCAGCGTGGCGCGTTTGATTTTCCCTGACTCGGTTGTTCAAACCAACTTCACCGGCTTGTCGCCGGTTCTGTTTGCCAAAATGTCACCGGCTTGTTTCCGGTTCGCCTTTGACGAAACCGCCGGTTCACGGTTTGCTGGCGGCGTTGGAACTGATTCACAGCAAGTCGAGCCTACTCCGGCGCTGGCACCTCTTCGCCAGCGCCTTCTTGCTGCCAATGTCGGCGGATTATCCGCCGGCATTTTCCATGGGAACCGGATGAAACGTGGTTTTGGTTCCAACGCCGCCAAAATCCTTGAAATAAATGTTGCAAGGAAAACTGTGTTTGATATATTCCGCGCTCCATTTGACCGGAACAGGTGTGCCGCGATATTGGGCGAATAAATTTAAGACGCAATGCCGACAATCAATCAATTGGTCCGCAAGGGCCGCAACAAAGTCAATTACAAGTCCAAGTCACCCGCCTTGGAGAACTCGCCGTTCCGCCGTGGCGTCTGTATCCAGGTCATGACGCGCACGCCCAAGAAGCCGAACTCCGCGATGCGCAAGGTGGCGAAGGTGCGCCTGACGAACGGCTTTGAGGTCATCGCCTACATTCCTGACGAGGGACATAATTTGCAGGAGCACAGCATTGTGTTGATCCGCGGCGGCCGCGTGAAGGATTTGCCCGGTGTGCGTTATCACATCGTGCGCGGCACGCTCGACGCCGCCGGCGTGGAGAAGCGCCGCGTGAGCCGCTCGAAATACGGCGTGAAGCGTCCGAAGGAAGCCAAGCCCGCCGCGAAATAATTTTTCCGATTTAACGATTTAACTTTTTAACGAAACTATGTCCCGCAGACGTCAAGCAACCCGCCGCCCGGTCAACAAGGATGGCAAATTCAAGAGCACGCTCGTGGCGCGCCTGGTGAACACCATCATGCAGGGCGGCAAGAAGAGCACTGCCGAGCGCATCGTGTATGGCGCGTTCGATAGCATCTCGGAAAAAAATCCGGCGAGCAACCCGATCGAGATTTTGCAGCGCGCGGTGGACAACGCCAAGCCGCGCATTGAGACCAAGGCCCGCCGCGTCGGCGGCGCGACGTATCAGGTGCCGCTGGAAATTCCCAGCGACCGGCAGAACGCGCTGGCGCTGCGCTGGATCGTGGATTTCGCGGACGCCCGCAAAGGCACGCCGATGAAGGCGGCGCTCGCGGCGGAAATTTTGGAGGCCTACCAGGGGCAGGGAAACGCGATTCGCAAACGCGACGAAGTGCACAAGATGGCGCAGGCGAACAAGGCGTTCGCTCATTTCCGCTGGTAGTGCTGGATTGGTTTTGAATTTGCGCTCCGGCAAGGTGCCGGAGCGTTTTTAGTCGGTTAATAACGATTTTGAAAGATGAGTGCCGTGATGGACGAAAACAAAAAATCAGTGAACGCGCCGGGCCGTCAATACACGATGGAGCGGACGCGCAACATCGGCATTGCCGCGCACATTGACGCCGGCAAGACCACGACCACCGAGCGCATTCTTTTCTACACCGGCCTGATCCACAAGATCGGCGACGTGGATGACGGGAACACCGTGACCGACTGGATGGAACAGGAAAAGGAACGCGGCATCACGATCACGTCCGCCGCCGTCACCTGTTTCTGGACGCAGAAAACCATCAAGCCCGGCGAAGACAAGATTTACAAGGCGTTCAACAACGTCCCGCACCGCATCAACATCATTGACACGCCTGGACACGTTGACTTCACCGCTGAAGTTGAGCGTTCCATGCGCGTGCTCGACGGCGCGGTCGCCGTGTTCTGCGGCGTGGCGGGCGTGCAGCCGCAGTCCGAAACCGTCTGGCGGCAGGCGACCAAATACAAGGTGCCGCGCATCGCGTTCGTCAACAAGATGGACCGCATCGGCGCAAATTTTGAAAATGCGCTGAACGACATGCGCACGAAGCTGCGCGCGTATGCGTTCCCGATTTTCCTGCCGCTCGGCCAGGGTCCGTGCGAGTTTGAGGGGAAACCGGTCGAAGGTGGTTTTGAGGGCGTGATTGATGTCGTCAATCAGAAGACAATTTATTGGGGACCCGGCGAGGCCAACGAAGGTCTCAATTACGAGATCCGGGACATTGCTCCGGCAGATCAGGAACGCGCCAAGGCCGCGCTCGCGGAATTGATTGACGCCGTCTCCAACAAGGACGACGAGATCGCGAACCTCGTGCTCGAGGAGAAACCGATTTCCGCGCCGGTGCTCAAGGCCGCCATCCGCCGGCTGACCTGCAAAATTGAAATCGTTCCGGTGCTCTGCGGTTCGGCGTTCAAGAAAAAAGCCGTGCAAGTTCTGGTGGACGCGGTCGTGGATTATCTGCCCAGCCCGCTGGATGTTCCGGCGGCGGAAGGTTTGGTTCCCGGCACCGAGGACAAGGTCACGGCCGAGGCGGATGACAACGGCAAGTTCTGCTCGCTGGCGTTCAAACTCTGGACCGATCCGTTCGCGGGCAAACTGGTTTTCTTCCGTGTTTATTCCGGTCACCTCAAAAAGGGCGACAACATTTACAATCCCCGCACGCGCAAACGCGAGCGCGTCAGCCGCCTCATGGTCATCCAGGGCAGCGAACGCAAGGACATCAACGAGGTTTACGCCGGCGACATCGCCGCGCTCGTCGGCCTCCGCAACATCACCACCGGCGACACGCTGTGCGACGAAAATTTTGACGTGACGCTCGAACCGCCGACGTTCCCCGAACCCGTCATCTCGATGGCCGTGGAACCGAAGACGAAGCAGGACCGCGACAAGATGTCCGAAGGCCTGCAGCGTCTCGCGGAAGAAGATCCGACGTTCCGCTGTTTCACCAACGAGGAAACCAGCCAGCTCATCATCGCGGGCATGGGCGAGCTGCATCTGGAAATCATCATTGACCGGCTCAAGCGCGAATTCAAAGTGGAGGCCAACACCGGCGCGCCGCAGATCGCGTATCGCGAAACGATCACGAAGAAGGCGGAAGGCGAAGGCAAATTTATCCGTCAGTCCGGCGGTCGCGGTCAATACGGCCACGCCTGCATCACCGTCCAGCCGAATGAAAAAGGCAAGGGCGTCGAAGTCGTTGACGAAATCGTCGGTGGCACGATTCCCAAGGAATACATTCCGGCGGTCATTGACGGCGTCGAAGAAGCCATCAAGAGCGGCGTTTACGCCGGCTACCAGGTCATTGACATCAAGGTCGAAGTCGTGGACGGCTCGTTCCACGAAGTGGACTCGAACGAACTCGCGTTCAAGATGGCCGGTATTTTCGCGCTGAAAGATGCCTTCAAGAAAGCCGGTCCGATTTTGCTCGAACCGCTGATGAAAGTGGAATGCACCACGCCCGACGAATATCAGGGCGATCTGCTCGGCGACATCAACCGTCGTCGCGGCACGATTGTCAGCATCGAGGCGAAGAACGGCCAGACCGTGCTCAACGCGCAGGTGCCGCTGGCCGAAATGTTCGGCTACGCGACGGCGATCCGTTCGCTCTCGAAGGGCCGCGCCTCCTATTCGATGGAGCCGTTGACCTTTCAGCAGGTTCCGAATAGTGTATTGACTACGATTTTGGACGCGGCTGCCAAGAAACCGGCGGCTCGCACTTAACAAACACAACCATAACTATACAATCGCTCTTTATATGGCTGCACAACGCATCAGAATCCGGCTCAAGGCCTATGACCATCGCGTCATAGACCAATCGGCGCGCGAAATCGCCGACACCGTCAAACGCACCGGCGCCCGCGTGGCCGGGCCCATCCCGCTGCCGACCCGCATCGAACGGTTCACCGTTCAGCGCTCGCCGCACTCGGACAAAAAATCCCAGGAAACCTTCGAGCAGCGCACGCACAAGCGGCTGATTGACATCCTCGACCCGACGGCCAAGACCGTGGACGAATTGAAGAAGCTCAATTTGCCCGCCGGCGTGGACATCACCATCAAAATTTGATTCAAGGAGAACACCATGCCACTCGGACTTTTAGGAAAAAAACTCGGACACACGCGCGTCTATGATGCCAGCGGCAACGTCACCCCGGTGACCGTTGTGCTCTGCGGCCCCAACCGCGTGCTGCAGGTGAAAACGCAGGCGGGCAAGGACGGCTACAACGCCGTGCAGCTCGGCTTCGACGACCAGAAGGAACAGCGCCTGTCGAAGGCGCTGCTCGGCCACATCAAGAAGCAAAACGGCGCGGCGGTGAAACGCATCCGCGAGTTTCGCAATTTTTCCAAGGACGTGAAGCCCGGCGACATCGTCGGACCGACATTGTTTGCGGTCGGTGATTTCATTGACGCCATCGGCACGACCAAGGGCCAGGGCTTTGAGGGCGTCGTGAAGCGTCACAAGTTTGCCGGCGGTGATTCCACGCACGGCGCGAAGGGCTGGCATCGCCGCTCCGGCGCCATCGGCCAGCGTTTGTTCCCCGGCACGGTCATGCGCGGCATGAAAATGCCCGGTCACATGGGTCAGGTGACGCGCACCACGCAGAACTTGGAAATTGTCCAGGTTCGCGAAACCGACAATCTGCTGCTCATCAAAGGCGCGATTCCCGGAGCCGAAGGCGATTACGTCGTTATTCGCGAATCCAAGAAACGTCCGAAGGGTTGGAAGCCGCCGGTCAGCATTTCCACCAAGAAAAAACCTGGCGATAAAAAGGCCGCTGCTCCTGCCGCCGCTCCCGCCGCTGCACCCAAGAAATAACGCGCCATGAAAATTGCCATTAAAGATCTCAAAGGAAAAAATCAGGGTGAACTCGAAGTGAAGTTCGAAATGATTGAAAACGGCCGCGGCACCCAGGCCGTGCACGATGCGGTCACCGCGTATCGCGCGGCGCAACGCAGCGGCACCGCCTGCACCAAGACCGCCGGCGAAGTCCAGGGTTCCAACAAGAAACCGTGGAAGCAAAAAGGCACCGGTCGCGCCCGTGCCGGTTCCGTCCGCTCGCCGTTGTGGGCGGGTGGTGGCGTGGTGTTCGGTCCGAAGCCCCGCGATTTCAGCAAGACGATTTCCAAGAAGACCAAGCAGCTCGCGCTGCGGAAGGCTTTGAGCGAACGCATCAAGCTGGGCGACGTGGTGATCGTGGACGATTTGAAATTGTCTTCACCCAAGACGAAGGATTTCTCCAATCTCATTGACGCGCTGGAGCTGCAGGGCACCACCCTTGTTGTGGCGGCGGCGGACAAGAATCTCGCGCTGGCCGCGCGCAACATCTCCTACGTCACCATGACGACGGGCGATTCACTGAACACTTACGACGTGCTGCGTCCGGACAAATTGCTGTTCACCAAGAGCGCGTTTGAACAAGTCGAAGCCCGGTTGAACAAAGAATGATAATCGTTGAAAGGTTGAAGCGTTGAATCGTTAAATCGGATTCGGCGCACAATTCAACAATTTAACAATTCAACAAATTACGAAAAATGAATCCTTTTGAAATCATCAAGACCGTGCGCCTGACGGAAAAAGGCACGCGCCAGAGCGAAAAGTATAACCAATACACGATTGTGGCCGAGCGCCTCGCGACCAAGCCGCAGATCCGGCAGGCCGTGCAGGAACTGTTCAAGGTCAAGGTCACCAAGGTCAACACGCTCAACGTGCGCGGCAAGGCGCGTCGCAAGCGCACTGCGCAGGCCGGCCGCGCGTCGAACTGGAAAAAAGCCATCGTCACGTTGAAAGACGGCGACAAGATTGTTTTGACCTAGTCTTCAACTTTTAAAGCAAAAGGCCGGCGATTTTTTTCGCCGGCCTTTTTTATTTTAAATTTTAGTTTTTAAGCGACGGGCGCCAGTGCCATGCGCTTCTTCCTCAACTTGGCTTTTTCGGGTGCTGCGGCTGGCGGCGCGGATTCCGTCGGTTCAGCCAGATAAAGATAGCGTCCGCAGCTCTCGCAAATTTGGATGTCGTCACCGTGCATGAGCGTCAACACCGTGCTCCGCGGCACCTGCACATGGCAGCCGGTGCAGACCTGATGGTTGATGGCGGCGGTGCCTTTTTTGCCGCGCACCATCAGCCGGTCGTAGTGTCCGAGAATTGGTGCCGGGATTTTGGCGCGCAATTCCGCGATGCGTTTGTCCGGGACAGACTCCGCCGGCTTGTCGAATTCGAGCGCTTGAAGTTTCAGAAGATTTTGCATTAGTTCGTTCATAGGTGGATGAAAATTAAATTCAGCCATTGCTAGTTAAACCTATTTCGTCCGGGAATGCTCATCATCTTTTGTCATCGGCATGGACAGCTTTTGTCCATGCCGTTTTGGCAAAATCGTCCGGTTGCCCGCTATTGTGAACAACTCAACGTGGCGCGGCGACGAATGACGGTTTAATTTGATCTGCTTTGAGCACGCTGACGAACAACCGGATTTTGCATGTGGATGGCGACAGTTTTTTCGCCAGTTGCGAAATCGCGCTCGATAAAAAACTGGTCGGTCGTCCTGTGTGGGTCGGCGGCGGGCGGCGCGGTGACGGCATTGTCATTGCCGCGAACCGCGTGGCGAAAAAGTTTGGCGTCAAGACCGGCATGGCGTGTTTCGAGGCCAAACGGCTTTGTCCGCGCGGCGTGTTGTGCAAGCCGCATTACGACGAGTATCGCCGGATTTCGGCGGAGATGTTTCATGTGCTGGAGGAATACGCGCCGACGCTCGTGCCGGTTTCGATTGACGAAGGCTTTCTGGATTTCACAACGATGGATTGCCATGTCTTCCGAAACACTTCGGCGGAAAAATATGTAAAGGAAATCTGCGGGCGGATTTCGCGCGAGGTGAACATTCCCGTGTCCGCCGGTCTGGCTAATTCCTCGCGCCTCGCCAAGCTGGCGACGGACGCGGCCAAGCCCGGCTTCATCGAAATTAAACCCGGCGAGGAAAAGGAATTTTTGAAGGACCGTTCCGTGCGCGAGCTTTCCGGCATTGGCAAAAACCGGCAGCGTGCGCTGGCGGCGCTGGGCGCGTTGACATTTGGTCATGTCGCAAAAATGCCGTCGCCGTTGCTGAAACAGAAATTTGGAATTTGGGGACAACAACTTTGGTTGTTTGCCAACGGACTGTGGAACGAGCCGCTGCTGCTGGAAGTGAAAGACCGCACGACGATTTCCAGCAACACGACGCTGCCTTACGACGAGCCGGATTACGAGGCGGCGCTGACATTTGCGTTGAGCGAGACGACGCGGCTCACCGGCCAGTTGCGCCGCGAGCAATTGCAGGCGCGCGAATTGTCGCTGACGATCCGCTTCGACGATTTTTCCGAAACCGGCGGGTCGCATCGGTTTCAACATCCACAGTTCCGCAACTCCGTCATCAACGCGGTGCTGGAGGAAATTTTTCGCGGCATCATGGGCGGACAGGAAAAACCGGTGCGGCAGATCCGCATCGCGATGTGGAATCTTTCGCGGCTGGACACGCAGCCGACGTTGTGGGGCCGCACCGACGCGGAACGATGGGGCGCGCTCGACGAGGCGGCGCAAACGGCGCAGAAAATTTTAATCGAGAAGTTCAAGATTGATAAAATCCCGCTCATGACGGGCGCGCAGCTCGCGTTGCAACATCTCGACAATGTTCATAAAAATCCCAAGGCAAAATGTCCGTTCGTGCCGCAGCGCGAGATGGTCAAAAAACTCTGGGGCACGGACGCCGATCCGCTGGCGCATAAGGGTGGCTGGGAAAAGCGCCTGGCCACAGTCAGCAAGCAGATTCAGTTTAGGCATTGAAACAAAGCTTTGGGTGCCCGGGCTTGCGCGCAAAAACGAATCGCGTTTGATTCGCCGGATTCAGCGGTTTTTGCCGGGTTGAACCAGCTGAAAAAATTTTCAAAATTCGCTTGCACTCTATTCTGCATCTGATAGTTTACGCGCTCCTCGTCGCCCGAAAGGCTGGCAGGACAGCATGTTTGCGGACCGATAACTGATTCCCAGCAGGGACAGGAATGATGGCCTGCCAACTTCAAAAGTTGCTGACAAAAAACTTTAGTCATTATGCCAGTTAAAACATTTAGACCGCTAACGCCGTCCACGCGATATATTACCATCGCGGACTTTAGCGACATTACGAAGACGACGCCCGAGAAGTCGCTGGTCGTCACGCGCAAAAAGTCCGGTGGCCGCAACCACTACGGTCGCGTGACCGCGCGCGGCATCGGCGGCGGACACAAGCAGAAAATCCGCCTCGTGGATTTCAAGCGCAACAAGCACGGCGTCGAATCCACTGTCTCGGCGATTGAATACGATCCGATGCGCTCGGCGCGCTTGGCGCTGCTCGACTACACGGACGGCGAGAAGCGCTACATCATTGCGCCGGTCGGCGTGGTGGTCGGCACGAAAATTTCCAGCGGGCCGTCGGCTCCGCCTGAAGTCGGCAACGCACTTCCGTTGAAGGCGATTCCGGTGAGCTCGGCGATTCACAATATTGAGATCACTCCCGGTCGCGGCGGACAGATGGTTCGTTCGGCGGGCGGCGCAGCGACGTTGATGTCGCGCGACGAGGGTTACGCGCAGGTTCGTTTGCCTTCCGGCGAAATCCGCAAGATCAACGAGGAGTGTTACGCGACGATCGGTCAGATCGGCAACACGGAACACGAAAATATCATTTTGGGCAAAGCCGGTCGCACGCGGCATCGTGGTCATCGCGGCATCACGCGCGGCATGGCGCGCAACCCGGTGGATCATCCGAACGGTGGCGGTCAGGGCAAATCCAAGGGCGGCGGCGGCTGGCAGCAGTTGATGTCGCCGTGGGGCTTTGTCGCCAAGGGCGGCAAGACGCGCGCAAAATATAAATCCTCGAATCGTTTCATCGTGGTTCAGAGAAACGGTCTGCCGATGAAAAACAAATAATTTATTATGGGACGTTCGATTAAAAAGGGTCCGTTTGCGGATTTCAGCCTGCTGGACAAAGTCCAGAAGGCGAAGGCGTCAAACCAGAAGACGCCGATCAAGACCTGGTCGCGCCGCTCGACGATCACGCCGGATTTCATCGGCCTGACGTTCAACGTTCACAACGGCAAAATTTTCAACCCGGTGTTCGTCACGGAAAACATGGTGGGCCACAAGCTCGGCGAATTTTCGCTGACGCGCACGTTCAAGAAACACGGCGCGCACACGGCCAAGGCGGAGGCCAAATAGTTTTATGGAAGCTTTTGCAATTCTTAAAAACGTCCCGATGTCCGCGCAGAAAATGCGCGAGGTCGTGCGGCAGGTCCAGGGCTTGGGCGCGCTCGAAGCGATGGCGGTGCTGCAGATCGTTCCACGCAAGGGCGCGCGGCTCGTTTCCAAGGTGCTCCGTTCGGCGATCGCCAACGCGGAAAACAACAAAAATTTGAAGCCGGAAACCTTGCGCGTGAAGGAAGCGGTGGCCGGAGCCGCCACCACGCTCAAGCGTTTTCAACCCAAGGCGCGCGGTTCGGCCGGTCCGATCCTCAAGCGCCGCTGCCACATCAAAATCACGGTTTCGGACGAATAACTGGTATGGGACAAAAAGTTAATCCAATCGGCTTGCGCGTCGCGGTCAACAAGGACTGGCGTTCGAAGTGGTATGCCAACAAAAAAGAATTTGGCGGCCTGCTGACCGAAGACCGCAAGATCCGCGACTTCCTGCGCAAGAAGCTCGAAGGCGCGTCGGTGCCGAAGGTTTTGATCGAACGTGCAACCAGCCGCTGCCGCGTCACCATCATGACGGCGCGTCCGGGTGTGGTCATTGGCCGCAAGGGTTCGGAAATTGACAAGCTCAAAGAAGATTTGAGCAAGATGACCGGCAAGGAAGTTTACGTGGACATCGTCGAGGTGAAGCAGCCGGAGCTCGACGCACAACTCGTTGCGGAGAATATCGCGTTGCAGATGGAACGCCGGGTTTCGTTCCGCCGCGCGATGAAAAAAGCTTTGCAGACCGCCAAGGATTTCGGTGCGGAGGGGATCAAGATTCGCTGCGCCGGCCGTCTGGGCGGCGCGGAAATCGCCCGCACGGAAAATTACCACTGGGGCCGGGTGCCGCTGCACACGCTGCGCGCGGAGATTGATTACGGCTTCGCGGAAGCGTTGACGATGTATGGCAAGCTCGGCGTGAAATGCTGGATTTGCAAAGGCGAGAACAAGCCGAAAAAAACCGTGGTGGCGACGCCGATCGTGCCGCCCGCGCCTGTGCCGGCGGAAACCGTGGTTAGTTGATTTTAGAAAAAGATTTTTGTTATGGCAATGCAACCCGCAAGAGTGAAGTTTCGCAAGATGCACCGTGGCAGCCGCACGGGCCTGGCGACGCGCGGCCACACGGTGGCGTTCGGCGAATTCGGTTTGATGGCGCTGGAACGTTGCTGGATGGACGCCAAGCAGATCGAGGCGGCGCGCGTGGCGATCACGCGCAACATGAAGCGCCACGGAAAATTGTGGGTCCGCATTTTCCCGCAAAAGTCTTTTACGAAGAAGCCGCTTGAAACCCGAATGGGCAAGGGCAAGGCGCCGCTCGAAGGCTGGGTGGCGGTCATCCGTCCGGCGAACGTGCTGTTCGAAGTGGACGGTGTGACGGAAGCGATCGCGCGCGAGTCCATGCGCCTGGCGGCCACGAAGCTGCCGATCAAAACGAAATTTGTGTCGCGGCACCAACACGCGAATTAAACGGATATGAAATTTGCTGAATCCAAAGACATGACGCTGGTCGAACTGTCGGCCAAGAGCCGCGACCTGCGCCACGAAATGTTCAACCTGCGCCTGCAGCAGGCGAGCGCGCAGCTCGAAAAACCGGCGCGGCTGCGCACGCTGCGCAAGGACATCGCGCGCATTGAAACGCGCATGTCGCAACTGCGGAACAAGGCGGCTTAATTTTTTGTATGGCTGAAACGATCAAACAACCGGAAGTGAAACGCGGCAACCGCAAGGAACGCGTCGGCGAAGTCGTCTCGAACAAGATGGCCAAGACCATCGTCGTCAAGGTGGAGCGCCGTTTCCCGCACGCGCAATACAAGAAGATTGTCACGGCTTACAAGAAGCTTTACGCGCACGACGAAAAGAACGAGGCCAAGATCGGTGACACGGTGCGCATCGAGGAAACACGGCCTTTGTCGAAAACCAAATGCTGGCGGCTCGTGGAAGTTGTCGAACGCGCGGTGCAGGAAACCCCGGTCGCGGCTTAATTAAAATTTTATGTTGCAAGTTCGTTCCAGTTTGGATGTCGCAGACAACACGGGTGCCAAGATTGTCTGGAACATCGGCGTGCTCGGCAAGAACCAGACGTATGCCGGCATCGGCGACGTCATCAAGGTTCACGTCAAGGTCGCCGCGCCGGATGGCACGGTGAAAAAGGGCGAGGTGCATGACGCGGTGGTCGTCCGCACGCGGCAGATCATTCCGCGCGCCGACGGTTCGTATCTGCGGTTCGACCGCAACGCCTGCGTGATCATTGACAAGGAAATGAACCCGAAGGGCACGCGCATTTTCGGCCCGGTGGCGCGCGAGCTGCGCGACAAGAAGTTCATGAAGATCATCTCGCTCGCGCCCGAAGTGCTTTAAGAATTTTATGAAGTTTCATGTAAAAAAAGGCGATGAAGTCGTCGTGCTGGCCGGCAAGGAAAAAGGCAAGCGCGGCAAGATCATCGCGGTCATGTCGGACAAGCAGCGCGTCATCATTGAAGGCGTGCAGATGATCAAGCGGCACACGGCCAAGAGCCAGCAGCATCCGCAGGGTGCGATCGTCGAGCGCGAAGGCTCGGTCCACGTTTCCAACGTGATGGCGGCAACCAATTTTGATGCACGCGCCACGAAGCGCGGCGCGACTCCGGCGGCGGCGAACTAAACGAATTTGTTACGGCCAAATCCGTGACGCAAAGAAAATGAAAGCCAGACTTTACGAAAAATATCAGAAAGAAGTGGTGCCGGCTCTGAAAGAGAAGCACAAATACACGAATGTCCACCAGATCCCGAAGATGGTGAAGATCGTCGTGAACATGGGCGTGAGCGCCTCGCTGGAAAAGGGCGCGCTGGAAGACGCGGCCAAGGATTTGTCGCAGATCACCGGGCGCAAGCCGGCCATCAGCAAGTCGCGCCACAGCATCGCGCAGTTCAAGCTGCGGGAAAACCAGAACATCGGCTGTCGCGTGACGCTGCGGAAGGATGCGATGTATGAGTTTTTCGACCGGCTCGTCGCCACGGCGCTGCCGCGCATCCGCGATTTCCGCGGGCTGTCGCCGCGAAAATTCGACGGCCGCGGCAATTACACGTTCGGCGTGCATGACCAGGCGATTTTCCCGGAGATCGAGCTGGAAAAAGTCAAGCGGATGCAGGGCATGGACATCACGATTGTGACCACGGCGGGCGACAACGCCCACGCGCTGGATTTGCTGAAGCTGATGGGTTTTCCGTTCGCAGACAAATAAATTTTATGGCCAAGAAAGCATGGTTGGAACGCAATAAGAAGAAGCAGGATACGGTGAAGAAATTCGCCGCGCTCCGTGCCGAATTGAAGGCGAAGAAGGACTACGTCGGCCTGACGAAGCTCCCGAAGAACGCCAGCCCGACGCGCGTCGTGAACCGCTGCTCGTTCAGCGGCCGCCGCCGCGGCTATCTGCGCAAGTTCGGCTGTTCGCGCCTGACGTTCCGCGAGGCGGCGTTGAACGGTTTGATTCCGGGCATAGTGAAAGCCAGCTGGTAATTTTTTATGAGCGATCCGATTTCTGACATGTTGACCCGCATCCGCAATGCCGGACAGGCATTGCTGCCGGCGATTGAACTGCCGCATTCGCGCATCAAGGAGAATGTGGCGAACGTTTTGAAGCAGCAGGGCTACGTCACCGAGGTGTCGGTGGATGGCAAGCCGCTGAAGAAGCTGAAGATCAAGCTGAAGTATGACGGGAAGAAATCCGTCATTGAAGGCCTGAAACGCATCAGCAAGCCCGGTTTGCGCCGGTATGTCGGCGCGACCAATATTCCGCGCGTGCGCGGCGGTCTGGGCGTGGCGATTGTGTCCACTTCCGAAGGCGTGATGACGGACGTGCAGGCGCGCAAGAAAAACCTGGGCGGCGAACTGCTCTGTTACATCTGGTAAAATTTTAAAGTTATGTCGCGAATTGGAAAACAACCGATTGCCGTTCCGCCGAAGGTCAAGGTGGAGATCAAAGGGCAGAAAGTTTCAGTCGAAGGGCCGAAGGGCAAACTCAACTGGGAGCTGCCGCAGCGCACGAGTCTCAAGGTGGAAGGCGGCAACATTGTCGTCAGCCGCGACGGCGAAGACGCGCAGGCCAAGGCGTTGCACGGCTTGAGCCGCGCACTCGTCAACAACATGGTCAAGGGCGTGACCGAAGGTTTCGTCAAGAAGCTGGAGATCCAGGGCGTCGGTTTCAAGGCCGCCGTCACCGGCAAGGTCGTAAACCTGTCGCTTGGTTATTCGCACCCGCTGAATTACACGATTCCCGATCAGATCAAGGTGACCGTCGAGGAAAACACCAAGCTGACCATTGAAGGCCCGGACAAGATGATTGTGGGTAAGGTTGCCTCCGAAATCCGCGCTTATTATCCGCCGGAACCTTACAAGGGCAAGGGTGTCCGTTACGTCGGCGAACATGTCGAGCGCAAGGAAGGCAAGACGGTCCAGTAATAATTTAGTTCACGGCTAAATCCGTGACGCATCAAAATGAGAACGGAAAAAAAACAGAAATTGAAGCAGCTTCGCCGCTGGCGGATCCGCAAGAAAGTGGTCGGCTCCAGCGCGCGTCCGCGCATGGCGGTGTGTTTCTCCAACGAGAACATCCACGTCCAGTTCATTGACGACGATGCCGGCAAGACGCTCGCGGCGGCCTCGACCGTCAGCAAGACCGTGCCAAAAGACGTGGCGGCGAACGTGAATGGCGCCAAAACGATCGGCGCGCTCGCGGCCAAGAACGCCATGGAAAAAGGCATCAAGGAAGTGGTGTTCGATCGTGGCGGCATGCGTTATCACGGCAAGGTCAAGGCGCTGGCGGATGCGGCGCGCGAAGCGGGATTAAAATTTTAACCTGAATAAATACTGTGGCTGAAATCAATAAATCGGGTGGGGACGGGCAGCGCGGGCAGCAAAACCGCGGCCGCCGCAAACCGCCGGGCGACCGTCCGGGAAATTCATTTGGTGGTGGGGCCGGCGATGACATGGTCGAGAAGGTTGTTTTCATCAACCGTTCCGCCAAGGTCGTCAAGGGCGGACGCCGTTTTAGTTTCGGCGCGCTGGTGGTGGTCGGTGACAAAAAAGGCCGCGTCGGCATTGGTTTGGGCAAGGCGGCGGAAGTCGCGGACGCGATTCGGCGCGGCGGCGAAATGGCCCGCGCCCAGATGGTGACGGTTGCCCTCAAGGACACGACCATTCCGCATGAGGCTTATTGCGCCTATGGCGGTGCGAAAGTTTTGCTGCGGCCCGCTTCACCTGGAACTGGAATCATCGCCGGCAAAAAAGTCCGCGCGGTGCTGGAATCCGCCGGCGTGAAGGATGTTTTGACCAAGTCACTCGGCTCGAAGAACGCGGCCAACGTCGTGAAGGCGACGCTCAAGGGTCTGTTGAGCATGCGTCTCCGGGAAACCATTTACAAAAGCCGCGGTCTGGAAATTAGAAAAGTGGAAGCGCCGAAGGCTCCCGAGGCGATTCCCGCAACGGCCTGATTTTATTTTTTATGCGACTGCACAATCTTAAACCCCGTCCCGGCTCGAAACATCGCACCAAGCGGCTTGGCCAGGGCGAATCCAGCGGGCGCGGCAAAACCGCCGGCCGCGGCGGCAAGGGCCAGTCGGCCCGCTCCGGCAGCTCCATACGCCCCGGCTTTGAAGGTGGCCAGATGCCGCTCTTCCGCCGTTTGCCCAAGCGCGGTTTCAACAACGCCCGGTTCACGACCAATTACAACGCGGTTAATGTCGCCGAACTGAATCAGTTTGACGACGGCGCGCGCGTGGATGAAACGGCGTTGACCACCATTGGCCTTTCCAAGGGCACTTCCGACGGCATCAAGATTCTCGGCACCGGTGATTTGACCAAGAAGCTTACGGTGATCGCGAGCGCGTTCAGCGCGTCGGCCAAGGCCAAGATTGAAGCCAAAGGCGGCACCTGTGAAGTGGTGAGCCGCAAACCCGCAGTGAAGGCCTGACGCCGGACTGATACATGTTCCGCTCCATTTTCAACACGTTCGGCAACTGCGCCAAGATTCCGGAGCTGAAATCCCGCATTCTGTTCACCTTCGGCGTGCTGGCGGTCTGCCGGCTGATCGCCTGGATTCGGATTCCCGGCTTGAACGGCACTGCGCTGCATAATTATTTTGCCACCCATTCCCAAAACGGCGGCGGCGCGCTCGGGTTGCTGAACACGTTCAACGGCGGCGCGCTGGAGCGTTGCGGCATCGGCACGCTCGGCATCATGCCGTATATCAGCGCCACGATCATCATCCAATTGCTCACGGCGGTCTGGCCAAAATTGAGCAAGCTGGCGCGCGAAGAAGGCGGCCGGGCCAAAATCATCCAATACGGACGTTATCTTACCGTGCTGCTCTGTCTCGGTCAGGGATTGTTCTTCGCCATCGGCTGGGAGCATCCGGAAAAATTATTTCCGGGCATTCAGACCTCGCTCGTTTTTGACGACTACAACATCTGGTGGTATCGCATTCAGACCGTGGTTATCATGACGACCGGCACCATGCTGCTCATGTGGCTGGGCGAACAAATCACCGAACGCGGCATCGGCAACGGTATTTCGCTGGTCATCACCATCGGCATTCTCGCGCGACTGCCGCAGGCGGCCACTGGTTTTCGCGACATGTTTTTCCCTGCCGGTGGCGGTGAGAACCACGCCAACTTTGGTATTTTCATCGTGATGATTTTGCTGCTGATCAGCGTGGTGGCGGGCGTCATCGCGGTGACGCAGGCGCAGCGGAAGATTCCCGTGCAATATGCGCAGCGCGCCGTCGGCCGCAAAATGTATGCGGGCGGAACATCGTTCATGCCGCTCAAGGTGAATTACGCGGGCGTCATGCCGATCATCTTCGCGCAGTCCATTCTGATGTTTCCGCAGCCGATCTTTTTGCAGCTTGAAAAGCTGGTCAGCCAGCCGTTCCTCAAGGACATGTTTCACAGCATCGCGCTGGCGCTCAATCCCGGCTCGTTCAGCTACCTGACGTTTTACTCGCTGATGATTTTGTTCTTCTCGTATTTCTGGGTGGCGACGCAATTCAATGAAATCCAGATCGCCGACGACCTGAAGAAGAACGGCGGCTATATTCCCGGCGTGCGGCCGGGGCAGGGCACAAGCGACTATCTGCACAAGGCGATGAGCCGGATCACGCTGGCGGGCGCGATTTTCCTGACCGTCATTGCGACCATCCCGATTATTTTGTCGCGGCAGATGAACATTCCGCAGCCGGTGGCCCAGTTTTTTGGCGGCACGAGCGTGTTGATCGCCGTCGGTGTTTTGCTCGACACGATGCGCCAGATCGAATCGCACTTGATGATGCGCCACTATGACGGTTTCCTGAAAAAAGGCCGCTTGCGCGGGCGATTCGGCAGCTAGGCCGCGATTGTGGGCAAGATCATTCTAAAAAGCGGGGCGGACTTGGAAGCAATGCGGGCGGCCTGCGCGGTGGCGGGGAAAGTGCTGGACGACATTATTGGGTTTGTGAAACCCGGCGTCACGACGCGGCAGATGGACGAATTTGCGGCGGAGCGGATTAAATTTTACGGCGCGAAGAGCGCGTTTTTGGGTTATCGCAAGTATCCGTGCCACACTTGCATCTCGGTGAACGAGGAAGTCGTTCACGGGCTGGCGAACGACCGCGAACTGCGGTTCGGCGACATCGTGAGCGTGGATGTCGGCGTGAATTATAAAGGTTTTATCGGCGACAACGCGCGGACGGTGGCGGTGGGCGGATGCGGCGTGCTGGCGCAGCGGTTGTTGGACGTGACGGAACAGTCGCTGTATCTGGGAATCAAAGCGGCGGTTCCGGGGAATCGCGTGTCGGACATTTCGCGCGCGGTGCAGGATTTTGTCGAAGGCAACGGGTTCAGCGTAGTGCGGGAATTTGTCGGACACGGCGTCGGGCGTTCGATGCACGAAGAGCCGCAGATACCGAACTTTGTGGACCGGACGATGAACGAAAAGCTGCGGGCGGGCATGACGATTGCGATTGAGCCGATGGTCAATGCGGGCGCGGCGGACGTAAAAATCTTGAAAGACGGCTGGACAGTGGTGACGCGGGATGGTTCAATATCAGCCCATTTTGAGCATACGGTGCTGGTCACCGACAGGGAACCGGAGATTTTGACATGGCCGACGCCTTCCAAGTCGAAGGTCGCGTGATCGAGGGGTTGCCGAACGGCACCTGGCGCGCGGAACTGGCCAACGGCCACCGGCTGACGGCGTTCGTCACCGGGAAAGCGAAGCGGAATTTTGCCGGGTTGAAAGCCGGCGACAAAGTGAAATTGCAATTGACGCCTTACGATTTGTCCGTGGGGCGGATTTTGACGGAAACAAAAATTTAAGATGAAAGTCAGAGCATCGGTAAAAAAACTGTGTGAGCACTGCAAGATCGTGAAGCGCAAGGGCGTCATTCGCGTCATCTGCTCGAACAAACGTCACAAACAACGTCAGGGTTGATAAAAATTTATGGCACGCATCATTGGTGTTGAAGTCCCGCCGAACAAGCGCATAGACATTGCGCTGCGCTACATCTACGGCATCGGCCCCGTCAACGCGCTGGAGATTCTCGAGCGCGCAAACATTGACCGCTCGATCCGCGCGAAGGATTTGACCGAGCAGCAGCTTTCCCAGATCGTTCACGCGATTCAGGAGGGCAAGTATGTCATCGAGGGCGACCTGCGCCGCGAGCTTGGCATGAATCTCAAGCGTCTGCAGGGCATCCGCTGCTACCGCGGCGTCCGCCACCAGCGCAGCCTGCCGGTGCGCGGTCAGCGCACCCAGACCAACGCCCGCACCCGCAAAGGTCCGCGCAAGACGGTCGGCGTGCAGCGCAATCCCAACGCCAAAGCTGGCATCACCTGAAAATTGAATTGATTGATTATGGCCGAAGAAATTAAAAAGAAATCCGCCCCGAAGAAGGAAAAGGAAGCGAAGCCCGCCGCCGAAGCTGTGGACAAAAAGGCCGCGCCCGCTGCTGCTCCTGCTGCCGCCGCGATTGCGGAAATACCGGCCACCGTGGCCGCGCCGACCGCCGCTGAACTCTTGGGCGAGGACGCCAATGCCAAAAAGATCATCAAGGCGAAGCACGCGAAGAACGTCGTTGTTGGCGTCGCGAATATTTTGGCCACGTTCAACAACACGCAGGTCACCATCACCGACATGCAGGGCAACCTGATCGGCTGGTCCAGCGCCGGCCGCGTCGGGTTCAAAGGCTCGCGCAAAAGCACCGCTTACGCCGCGCAGCAGGTCGCGCAGGACGCCGCCCGCCAGGCGATGGCGCATGGCATGAAGGAAGTGGAAATTCGCGTAAAGGGTCCCGGCTCGGGTCGTGAATCCGCCATCCGCGCGCTGCAGGCCATCGGCTTGGAAATCAGCTCGATCAAGGACGTGACGCCGATTCCGCACAACGGCTGCCGTCCGCGCAAAAAACGCCGCGTGTAATTCCATCAACTCTCAACTTTCAACTATCAACTAACACATGGCTCGTTATACAGGTCCCCGCGTCCGCATCAGCCGCCGTTTCGGAATTCCGATTTTCGGCCCGACGAAATATCTTGAACGCCGCAACTACGGTCCCGGCGTCCACGGCCCGAAGTCGCGCCGCAAGACCACCGACTACGGTCTCGGTCTGATCGAGAAGCAAAAATTTCGTTACTACTACGGTTTGATGGAAAAACAGTTTCGCGGCGTCTATGAAAAAGCGTTGCGCCGCCGCGGTGTCACCGGCGAGCAGATGCTCCAAATTTTGGAGACGCGCCTCGACAACGTGGTTTTCCACCTTGGTTTCGCGAACACCCGCGCCGCCGCGCGCCAGATGGTTTGCCACGGCCACATCACGGTCAAGGGCCGCAAGGTGAACATTCCGTCGTATGCCTTGAAGGTGAACGACGTAATCGAAGTCAAGAATCACAACGTGTCGCGCCAGCTCGCGACGAAGAATTTGGAAGTCGCCACGAGCCGCGCGGTGCCGGACTGGTTGTCATTGAGCAAGGAAGAGTTCAAGGGCACGGTCATGCGCATCCCGACCCGCGACGAAATCCAGCCGATTGGCAATGAACAGGCCGTCGTCGAATTTTATTCCCGTTAAACCGTAAACCAGAAAAACAATTACACGGGCTTCGCCGGCCGGGAATAAATTTGCCGGTGAAGCCAGATTAAAATTGTTGAAAGGAAAATCAGTATGCCAGTTCGTTTAGGACGTTTCGAAATGCCCAAGCGGTTGCAGAAGGAAGAATCCACCGCCACGGCCACTTACGCAAAATTTGTCGCCGACCCGTTTGAAACCGGTTACGGCCACACCGTCGGCAACTCGCTCCGCCGCGTGCTGCTCTCGTCGCTCGAAGGCGCGGCCATCACCTCGTTGAAGGTGGACGGCGCGATGCACGAGTTTGCCACGATTGACGGCGTGGTCGAGGATGTGACCGACATTGTTTTGAATTTGAAGAAAGTCAAATTCAAGGCACACAGCCGCGATGAACAAACGCTTTTGCTCTCGGTCAACAAGGAAGGCGCGGTCACTGCCGCCGACATCCAAGTCAACCAGAATCTCGAATTGGTCAACCCCGACCAGCACATCTGCACGCTCGACAAGAAGAAAAAATTCGAGATGGAACTGACTGTGAAGGTCGGTCGCGGATTTTGCCCGAGCGATGAAAACAAGAAGCCCGGCCAGGCCATCGGCGTGGTGGCGATTGACTCCATTTTCTCACCGGTCACCCGCGTGCGTTACGCTGTGGAAGCGGCCCGCGTCGGCAACCGCACCGATTACGACCGTCTGGTTCTGGAAATCTGGACCGACGGCCGCCTGACGCCCGACGACGCGCTCACGCAGTCCTCGGCGATTCTGGCGCATCACCTCGACGTGTTTGTCGGTTACGACAAAAACGCGGTTGAATTCGAGGAAGCCGCCGACAAGCAGGACGAAGAGCAGTCCAAGAAAAAGAAACTGCTCGCCATGAGCGTGAACGAAATCGAGCTGAGCGTCCGCGCGGCGAACTGCCTGAACAACGCCAACATCACCACCGTCGGCCAGTTGGCGATGAAGAGCGAGTCGGAAATGCTCAAGTATCGCAACTTCGGCAAGAAATCGCTCAATGAAATCAAGGACAAGCTGACGGCGCTCGGTCTGGCCCTCGGCATGACTTTTGAGCCGGGTTTGATTGACAACACGCCGAAGGAAGAACCGAAAGCGGAGTAAGGAATTTTATGCGTCATCTTAAAAGAACGGCCAAACTGGGCCGCACGTCCGAGCATCGCAACGCGATGCTGGCGAACCTCGTTTGCAGCCTGATTGAACACAAGCGCGTGACGACGACCTTGGCCAAGGCCAAGGCCGCGCGTTCCGTCGCCGAAAAAATGGTCACGCTCGGCAAGAGCGGCACCATCCATGACCGCCGCCTCGCGGTGGCGCGGTTGCACCAGGAAGCGGCGGCAAAGATCCTGTTCAAGGACATCGCGCCCGCGTTCAAGGATCGCAAGGGCGGCTACACGCGGATCGTCAAAATGAATCAGCGCAACGGCGACGCCGCCCAGCGCGCGATTCTCGAGTGGGTGGATTTTGTGGCCGAGGTTCCGGCGGCTCCCGCGGCAGCAGCTCCGGCGGCGGAAACCAAGCCGGAAGAGAAAAAATAATTTTGGTTTCAAACACCAAGCCCGCTCAACCGAGCGGGCTTTTTTGTTTTCAATGCAGGCAAAAAATCAAGAACAACACGGTCAGGATCAATGCGGTCAACCACCACAGCCAGTGGATGCCGCGCGGCTTGGCAATACTGGGGTTGAACTCTTCTTTTACGAATTCTTCGTAATCAAAATTCTCATCCGGCAAGCCGAGCCGGTCGGCGTGGGCTGATTCCGACCAGCCGGATTTTTCATCGGAACCGCATTCGGGGCAGGCCTTCGCCGAGCTTGGCAGGATTTCACCGCAATTTGGGCAGACTTCAGGAGACATTTGTAAAGACAGAATTAAGAATGAAAAATGCAGAAACGAAATTGGCGGGAGCGACCTGATTTCTTCATTCTGCATTCATCCTTCATCATTTGTTTTCAGCCTGCCGCACTCGCATATTCCTCGTCCGTTTTCAGATCAAGGCCCATCAAGATATAATCGTGGGTGACCGCCTGCATGTCCTTGACATAATCGTCCAGCCGCAGCAACTGGCTGAAACCGAGCAGGGCGAACATCTTGATCGCTGCCGTCTGTTCGCCGATGAATTCCGCCTCGGCTTTTTCTAGGCCGGAACCGCGGGCGATTTCCAGGATTTCGCCGATGAGATTGGTGGCCAGCCCGCGTCCGCGGAATTCCGGATGCACGAGAACGCTCACGCGTCCGATGTGCCGCTTCCAGCCGCCGAGCTGCTGGTGCAGCGTTGCGACGCCCACGATTTTGCCGGCGATGAGCCCGAGCAGCGGCAGGTTGTGGCCGTAGTCAATGTGCTGGCACCAGCCGTGGATGACGTTCAAATCCATGACGCGATGCTTGATGAACATCCGTTCCGGTTCCGGGATGCCGAGGAAGAGCTGGTGAAAATCCTTTTCATCCGCCGGATGCAGCGGGCGCAGCGTGGCTGGCTTGCCATCCTTGAGCGTGATGGTCTTGGGAAACTGTTGGAGTTCGAGTTCGATGTTGTATGACATGGATATTCCTTTCTCTTCCGACGGCACTCTGCGTCAAACTTTCCGCGCCGGCAACTCAATAAAACCGCGACGATCCGCCGGCGATGTTCGCGGCCCGGCGCAAAACGCCCGGATCCAGGCTCCAGCGCGTCGCGAGCAGCGGCAGCTTTTCAATGTTCGCCGCGGCGAATTTCCGGCCGGCCCCGGATTCAGCCCCTAATTCGTCAGCGTAGCCGGGGCAGTTCATGCCCAGCACGCTTTCCGCCAAAGTTTTTGAGCCCTGGTCCCAGATGGTTTCGCCCGCCCACGCATACGCGCGCGTCACGCAGCCGTCGTCCAGGCGCGCCCACGCGTGATGCGCAGATTTCTGATCGGTGTGAAAATATTGGACGTGCCCCAATTCCCGGCTCAAGGCGGTCAGAAAAAGATGGCACGCGTCCACGTCATCGCCGGGGTTTGGCAGGCCGCGCCCGGTGACGATGACCCAGCCATTCACGCGCGGGCTGATGCAAAATTCGCTTTTATCTTTCAGCAAGGCCCGGACGGTTTCCGGTTCCAGCGAACGGACGGCCAGCCAGGTGTTCGGACGAACTGCCCGTTCCACCAACGTCGGAAAAAGTTCCGAATCCGGGCGGTGCAGCGTCTCCGCCGCGCGGTTCCGGCGCTGTAGAAAAATGATCCACAGTAAAAACAGGCTGGCCATCCCCAAGGCCAGCAACTGCACCATCAGCAGCATCAACGTCTGTGCGTCCGTCGGACTCATGGTTTGAATTTAAGCCCGCACCGTGAAGGTTCAAATTATTTTTTTTGAACAACTGGCGGCGAGCCAGGTGAGATATTTTTCACTGCCGGCGCTCAGTGGCAGAACCAGAAACTCCGGCGTGTCGTAAGGATGCCTGGCCAGGATCAGTTTTTCCAGCGCGGCCAGCCTGGATTTTTGCGTTTTCAAAACCAGCAGCACTTCCGTGCCGGATTCGATTTTACCCTGCCACCAATAATGCGATTCGATTTTCGGAATCAAATTGGCGCAGGCGACCAAGCGCATCTGCAATGCACCCTTTGCCAGCCGGCGCGCAGATTTTAAATCTGGCGCGGTGACGAGGACGACGGCGAATTTTGCGGCGGGTTTCATCAAGAAAAATTCCGGCTGAAATTCCCGTTCATTTGTATTTGTCCAAAAAGTGTTCCAGCTTTTGCTCGTCCAGAAAACCCGGCATGCCTTCATATCGGACAATGTGCTGCGGATCCAGCAGGATGCAATGCGGGATGCCGGTGATTTCAAGCGCCTTCATCATGCGCGCCTGCGTGTCAATCGCCACGGCATATTCGATGTGCGGGTCGGTCATCTGGCGCACAGCCGCTTCGGGCTCATCGGAGACGCCGACCACCACGAGCCGGTCATGGTATTTCTCATAAAATGCGTTCAGTTCGGGGATGGAACGCCGGCAGGGGCCGCACCAAGTCGCCCAGTAATCAATCAAAACAAACTTGCCGTTGATGTCTGGTTGAGGCGTGAGCCATTTCTCAACTGCAAATGGAGGGGCAACCTGGCCGCGCACGGACCTGGCGTAAAGCTTCGGGGCTACAAAATCATCATTGCCATTCGAGGTGGACGCTGATTCCGGTTCCTGCTGAACAGCAGGCGGCGGTTTGACGCTTAAAATGTATTGATGATACGCGGTAGTGTTCGTGGCCTGTTGTTTTTCCACCATTGCACTCTTGGCGGCGTCGTAGTGAAAATGCTTCTGCAAATCTGGCGTCAGGTTTTTCAGTTTGACGTTGCCGACGCCGCCGGCGTAGGTGAAGAAAATGTCCGTGGCCGTGACGGTGGTGACGGTGACGTTGGAATAAACAATCCCGCTGGCATTTAGCACGGGAAGAAACTCATCCGCCCGCGCCGACAAAGCGGCCAGACAAACCAGAACAAATAATTTGGTTTTCATGAATTTAATGTATTGAATTTAACAACCATCGCTTTACAAAAAGCACTTTTAACGCCACTGATAAATTCAATCGCAAACCGGTTGATTGCGCAACTCTCCATCGAAGAACTGTCTGGGGGCGTCATTCCATTTTGTCGTCATAGTCCGACAGCCGCGCGAAATAAAAACAGCCGGCGGCGACCAGGATGGAAGTGGTGGCGATGATGCCTGCCTGCGTGCCCGGCTGCTTCAAATCATTCGTCCAGTCCTCGATGAGTTCACCCTGTTTGCCATAGAGGATTCCCATCTGCCGCTCTTCGGACTTGTTGTAGCCCACCATGGAAAGGTCGCCCGACACATCCGCCGTCCGCGTTCCCAGCCAGTAAACCACGCCCGCGCCGCCGAGGCCCAGCACCAGCACGATCACTCCGGCCAGCCGGAGCCGTCGCGTCCGCTGTTTGGCGGATGAGATCGGAATCGTGGTCTTGTCGTTCGCACTCACGCGCCACGATTATACCACGCGGATGTCAGATGAACAGGACGGAGCAGAAAGCCCTGCGCCTTTTTCAAGGACAATCTCCTGAACCGGCTGGCAGCGCTTATTTTTTCGCCAGCGCTTCGGCGACGGCCGGCTCCAAAGCTTCGCCGCGCAGATTCTTGCCGATGATCTTGCCGTTGCCGTCCAGCAGGAAAGTGGCGGGGATGCTTTCGATGCCATATTTGACGGCCAGCTTGTTGCCCCAGCCCTGTCCGTCGCAATATTGCGGCCAGGTCATGTTCATGGATTTCGTGAACTCGGTCAGTTTGGCTTGGTCCTGGTCGAGGCTGACGCCGATGATGTCAAAGCCCTGGGCGTGATGTTTGCTGTAAGCGGAGAGAACATTCGGCAGTTCATTGCGGCAGGGGCCGCACCACGTCGCCCAGAAATCCAGCAGCACCACCTTGCCTTTGTGGCCGGCGATGGACAGCGGCTGGCCCGCCACATCCTTTTCGTTGAAGTCCGGAAAGACGCTCCCGACGACGAGCGCATCCTGCATCTGCTTGGCCGCCGCCTCCTGGACTTCACGCTTCTCCAGCGCGGCGACAAAATCGGTGTCTTTGAATTCGGTTTTGAGCTGTTCGATGAGCGCATGCGCCTTGGCCGGTTCTTTGAAAACTTCATCATACAACCGGGCTTTCATGTATAAAATCCGCGCCACGGCATCCGTCTTTTCATCCTGATGCTCGGCCAGCAAAACGTCGAACTGCTTCACGTCATCGGCCAGGTCGCTTTCGGTCTTTTTGCCGGCGGCCATGTCGGTCCGGATTTTCTCGACCAAGGTTTTGAGTTCAGTGCTGGCGTCGGCGGTGAAGGCGCGCTGGGCCGACGTGAGCAGCACTGCAAGCCCGAGGAGGATGGCAAATTTGTTTTTCATGATTGGATTGAGGTTCGGTTCAGCAGACCAACATTGTCCGGTGGTCGCAAGATAATAAGCGGCGTGGCTGAAGTTACTTCTTCTTCGCCTTTTTGGGCTTCGCGGCGGCCGCTTGGATCGCCCGGCGCGCCCAGATGGTGAGTTCCAGTGGTTGTTCCAAAACATCCGGCGGCACTTCGTGATAACTCATCGTCAAAACCTTGCCGCGCGATTTGTAGGTGAACGGCTCCATGCCGCGCGCCGTGTAATCCGCCTCCGTTGCCGCGTCCGTTTTGAAGAACAGCCGGCCCTCGTCCAGAATCCCGAAGAAGGTCTCGCCGGAATAAATCCCGTGCGCGCCGAACATCGCCTTCGCGCGCACGTCCGGCAGCGCGCTCAACTGGTCAAGCACAAATTCTTTGAAGGAGTCGTCCGGCATGCAAAATAGATTAACCGCAGCCCCTCGTGCGCGCAACGCCCGCAACGAATTCTCCCTCAATGCGCCGCGAACTGCCACTGGTCTCCCATTTCCATCACGGCACGCGGACTCTCACTGTTCAGCCACGCGAGCGCGGTCGCGTTGTCTTTCAGATACGCGTCCCAGAACGCCGTGGAGAGCGCGAGGATGACGCGATGGTGGTTCGGGTTGCGCGGTTCGCGGTCGCCCGGCAGCGCGCGGTCGGTGAACACCGAATGCTCCGCGTTGTTCAGCACCAGTTCATATTTCGGTGCGAGCTTGAGGTTTGGATAGACCGCGAGGCGGGATTTCACCGTCTCGTGGCCGATGGGCGCCACGTCCTTGGTGCCGGTCATCAGCATCCACGGAATCTTCACCGCGCCGAACGCCTTCGCCGCGCTGCCGGCCTTGGGCGGACTGGGGCTGAACGCGATCGCCGCCGTGATGCGCGCGTCGGTGAATCGCTGGCCGCTCATCGGCAGCGACTCGCCGCTTACCGCCTCGGTCGTGACCGCGCCGAACGAATGACCGGACATCCCGACCTTTTTCAAGTTCATCCGGCCCGCGAGCGGCGAGTTCGCATCGGCGTTCCAGAGTTCAAGCTGGTTCAACACCGCCGGCACGTCCGCCACGCGCAGCAGAAAATTATCCAGCGACGCGGCGTTTCGCATGTCCGGCATCCGCTCGGCCAGCGGCTTGCCCTTCCACACCGAATCATCGCTGCCGGGATGCTGGAGAAAAACGGCCACGTAACCGCGCGCCGCCCAATGATCGCCCATGAACTGGCTGCCCTCGCGGTTGCCGCCGAGTCCGTGGCTGAACAGGATCACCGGCACCGGCGCGGAATTCGTCGGCAGATAGACGCGCAGGGGAACGTCGCGGCCGCGCGCCGCGTCATGCACGGCGAGGTCCACGATTTTGGGCGCGGCGGCGCTGACGGCCAGCGGATCGTAACCGGATGGCTCCGCCACGGCGGTGAACGCCAGCAGGAGAAGGCTGCTGCTAAACAACGAAAATAATGTTTTCATTTTTCAAGCTTTCCAGACGCAAGGCCCGGCCGGGATGTTACGAAAAATGCCGTTGAAGTGTGTTGCCGGCTTTTGGCATTTGTCCATCCGGACTTGCGCGGTGTGTTATATTGCGGAGTGAAGAACGAAACATCATCTGGTCTGATTGAGGAAAACGAATCGGCGCGGCGGCACCTCAACGAAGTGCGCGAAGCCTTGCTCGAGCTGCACAAGGTCCTGCTGGCATCCGAACGCATCAGCTACGAGCAGGCGTTCGGCAAAATCGGGTCGTCGTATAATTTTCTGCAATTGCTGACGAACGATCCGTGGTTTGCCTGGCTGCAGCCGATGACCCGGCTCATCGCCTCGGTGGATGAGCGGCTGGATGGCGAAGAACCGTTGACCGGCCCCGCCGTGGAAGCTTTGGTTGGGAGCATCAAATCCCTGCTCATGCCCACGCAGGAGGGGGAAGGTTTTTCCAAACATTACGATGAAGCCCTGCAACGCGATCCGGATCTGGTTTACGCCCACGCTTGCGTATTCAGGGTGATTCGTTCACAAGCCCGTCCCCCGGCGGGCTTGTGAACTTCTGCGAGCCGCTCAACTCCGGCAAAACGGCACTCAAAGCTGCTCGTCCCGCGTGCATCCCATTTCAAATGGACAATCAGTTTGCTCCTTCCGTCGGTTGCCGGATTCAATCCTGCGGTTGAAAAATTGCGTCTGCCGGTTGCCGGATTGCATCTGCCGGTCGCCGTATTCGATCTGCAAATTGGAAAATGGCTTCGTGCGTTCGCCAGATGACATCTTTCAGTTGGTTTATCGCCTCGTGCTGTTGATTTATGACCATGTGCGGACGCCAAATGCCATCTGCCGATTGGTTTATCGCCTCGGGTTGTTGACTTATGCCCATCTCCGGCCGGTTTATGGGTGCGGTCAGTTGACTTACGGCCATTGAAAGTCACAAAATCAGCAAAAAATCCTCAAATACAGCAATTTATGCAAATAAAATGACAATTTTTGGTTAGAAAACACGTCCAGCAGGTTCACGCTCGAAATGCTATGACTACAAAACAGCAAAACAAGCTGGCCATGTATCTAGCTGTAAAAGCCGTGCTCGATTCCAACAACTCCGTATGGCAATCGTTGTCGGCATTCGCGGATGGATACGCGGACTTCACCAGTCATGTCACCCAGATCCAGACCTTGGAACTTTCCCAAGTGACGGATTCCACCGGCATCGCGCAGGACAAGAAACAGTCCAAAGCGGCGATGGCAACGGCAGCGCAGCAAATCAGTGCGGCGGTCCATGCTTATGCCGTCAAAACCAAAAACAACACGCTCGCCAACGAAACGGATTTCACCGTTTCCGACCTGACCGGCGACCGCGACGCGGAGGCCATCAAGGATTGTCAGAACATCCACGACCTAGCCAATACCAACCTCGCCAGTCTCGGCAGCTATGGCGTGACGGCGGCCAAGCTGACCGCGTTGCAGGCGGCCATTGACGGCTTCAAGGCCATCGTCAGCAAACCGCGCGACAACATCGTGGCGGGCGCGACGGTGACGCAGGCATTGAGCGACGAGTTTGATGCGGCGGATGAAACGCTGTCGGAAATTCTCGACGGCCTGATGGTGCAATTCGAGGATGCCAACGCCAAGTTCGTGAGCGACTACAACAACGCGCGAATCATCGTTGACCGCTCGGCCAGCCACGCCAGCCCGAACCCGCCGACACCCGCGACGACCACCGCCAAACCGGCGGTGCCGACGGGATTGACCACCAAGCCGTAAAAATTAAATCCAGAAAATGCGACAGCCTCCAGAGATGGAGGCTGTTTTTTTTTGCTAAAACAGGTTTGAAAATTTCTTGGCAGGCAAAAGATAGGACCGAATGACACTCATAGCCGATAGACTCATATCCGACAAAGATTGAATATGCGCAAATGTCAAAGCGCGATATTACCCTTGCCAAGTTTGGGCAAAACATCCGAAAACTTCGTGAGGCCAAATGCCTAACACAAGAAGGTTTGTCCGAAGCTGCCGGACTGGATCGCACTTATGTAAGTGATATTGAGCGGGGAACAAGGAATGCAGGTATCAAGAATGTTGCCAAGCTCGCAAAGGCTCTTGGAGTCAGCGCAGCTAAACTTGTGGAGGGGCTTGGAGCATGAATCCAAAATCAAGTGGCTTCATCGAGCTTTATCTCGCTGAATTAACAAGCGCAACCAAAAATGAAGCAGCCTTGTATCGTGTTCGTGAGTTGTGGTGGCCAGGTTTCTTAAAGCGATTCGCAAAAGACCCTTCGATGGCGGTTGATACTTTGGATTTGGCAATGGATGACGGGCGTGACCGACTAAATAAAATGGCAGCCGCCTATGCAAGCGAACTTGGCTTCAAACCCAACACACCGAAGTATACCCAACGAGTAACACAATTCCTGAAATCCAACACTGGGAAAATGTTTGAGCGGTTTGTGGGCCTTGCGATTGCCCATGCCCTGAACGAATTGAAGTCGCCATATTGCATCCTTCCGTTTCGGTCCGAATATGTGCCGCTCTGTCATGGCGCTGAAAAAGAGTGGTTTTCTGTGCAGGTCACGCTTGGTAATAAAACGATGCAAACACCTATTGATGCTGATTTGTTTGCGTTCAACCCAGATTCAAAGGATGCTGACATTTATCTGGTATCCATCAAGTCCACATTGAAAGATCGGTTTCATTCAGTTCCCTTTTGGAATCTATTGCGCGCCGCAGCGGTGAGCGGATCGATGAATCATGTCACCGCAGTTCAAAAAGACTTCCTGCAAAAACTTCGATACATCGCAGTTTGTTCTGATTTGGCCGAAGAGCAGCCAGATTTCTCGGCTGAAACTGGCCCTCGAAACCTCATCGCTCTTGATGCGGCACTGTTGGACGGTGCTTATGTCAGCGCAAGCAGGGCAAAGGGACTTGGCAGTGATAAATTGCATTTAGGAACAAAACGCAATGCGGCATTTTATCCATTGAGCTCTTTAATTTCTCATCTTTCAGCTTAACTTACCGCTTCAAGAATCTTGCGCCCGACGGCTTCGGCAAAAAGTGGCGGGACAGCGTTGCCCACCTGTTGTGTTTGCGAGCAATAACCAAGACGTCTCATACGATTTCCGGTTGTCCGTTGTCCTAGAAATTCGTAGGTGTCTGGAAAACTCTGCATTCTGGCCAGTTCTCGCACAGTTGGAATGCGGTTAATGGTTGGATGCAAGAAGTCTGACGGTTCGGTTGTAATTGCGCGGGATAGACCATCTAGCGGCCATCTTTGAACACCCTGTTTTCCATTTCTTAATTTTTCTGGAATGTCCAACCAGGTGCCCCCCGGAGGCACGAGGCCATAATAATCCATGGTTTCGGGCCGATGTTTAGATGCCTGATGATTAAATAACTTTTTTGCTCCCTTACGCATAACCTTTTGATAATCCGTTTCCGGCTGAATTGAATATGATTCAGCAATCATCCCTGGCTCAATCGGCGGCAAATCACCAAGCGCGTCTCCACATGTGGTGACAGGCAGGAGATCTGAACCAAACAACTCCATATTGCCTCCGTCTCCATGCGTGGCTTCAGGATGTTGTGGAGGCTTTTCGTCACGCGCTCCCAAAATAATCAAGCGCTTTCGCATTTGCGGCACTCCGTAGTCGGAAACCTTCAAAACACGGTGCTGGAACTGATACCCAAGCGTTCCAATTTCATTGAGAACATTTTGAAATAATTTCCCGTCATGCAAACTCAAAAGGCCGGGAACATTTTCCATGAGAAAAAATCTCGGCTGAAGTTCACGAACCATTCGGATGAAATCACCGATTAGTGTATTTCGAGGGTCGTCTTTATCTTTAAGGCCAGCGGTGGAGAATCCCTGACACGGCGGCCCACCAGCTAAAAGCGTTATATTGCCAATCCATTTTTGGGGCAGTTCTGCTTTTTCGAGCAATGCCGCTCCACTCAAATCACGAATTGACGCCTGAATTACTGGCACATCACGAAAATTGCGTTTAAGCGTTAGGCAAGGATGTGGATGGACTTCATTTGCCAGCAGCGTGTGAAACCCAGCGCGCTCCAGCCCCAGCATCAAACCACCCGCTCCAGCGAATAATTCCACGCACGTTGGCGTTTCGCTTTTCTTTGGATTTTGACGTTTGACTTGAATCATCTTCAATTCACATTTTCATGCTTTAATCTTTTTTGGCAAGTATCAGTTTCAAAATGACGAACGAAACAAAGCCCGTGGCGGCCGCGTTCAACGAATTGTCCGGTTGTGCGCTCAATTTTAAGCTGTTTTTTTTCCAACTCCATTGAGCCTTCTGTGTTTGCATCCTTGCTAATATTTAAGCTTTGAGCGTTTCCTTCGCCCAGGTGTCTTTCAACATGATGGTGCGTTGTAAAACAACCCTCCTGCTACGGCTTGTTGCAAAACCATAGTATTCATAACACGCTTGCCTGTTTCTTCCCAAGACCAGCGGCCTTCCAGTCATCGCGCTTTCCAAGCGAAGGTTTCTGGCAACACGACGAAATGCACGTTCAGCACAAGAAATAAAATCGTCCGCCTTTCGTTTGCTGGTGAGCCTTTTCACTTTTATCCTTTCTGCGCTTCCTTCGCCCAAGTGTCTTTCAACGTGATGGTGCGGTTGAAAACCAGTTGAGAGTTGAGAGTTGAGAGTTGAGAGTCTTTGTCCAGGGTGAAATAGCCGATACGCTCGAACTGATAGCGCAGTTCGGGCTTCGCCTCTTTCAGCGACGGTTCGAGCTTGGCCGTCACCACTTCCAGCGAGTGCGGGTTGAGAACGGATTTGAAATCGCGCCCGTCCTTCTCCGGCTCGGCCTCGGTGAAGAGCCGGTCGTAAAGCCGCACCTCGGCGTCAATCGCATGGGCCGCACTGACCCAGTGAATGGTGCCTTTGACTTTCCGCGCCGCCGTGGCGCCACCACTCTTGCTGTCGAGGTCGGCCGTGCAGCGCAGCTCGGTGAGGTTGCCGGCGGCGTCCTTGATGACTTCCTCGCACTTGATGATGTAGGCGTATTTCAACCGCACTTCGCCGCCGGGTTTTAACCGGAAGAACTTCGGCGGTGGCACTTCCTTGAAATCGTCCTGCTCAATGTAGAGTTCGCGGCTGAACGGAATCTTCCGTTTGCCCGCGTGCTCGTCCTCGGGATTGTTGACGGCGTCGAGTTCCTCGACCTGGCCTTCGGGATAATTCGTGATGACGACCTTGATGGGCCGCAGCACGCCGAGCCGGCGGAGCGAACGTTTGTTCAGGTCGTCGCGCATGGCGTGTTCCAACACGGAAACGTCGGTGATGCCGTTGTATTTCGTGATGCCGATGTTATACGCAAAGTTGCGCAAAGCCTGCGCGGTGACGCCGCGGCGACGGATACCGGAAATCGTGGGCATGCGCGGATCGTCCCAGCCGGTGACGAGTTTTTCCTCCACGAGCTGCATGAGCTTGCGTTTGCTCATGATAGTGTAGCCGAGCGAGAGGCGGGCGAATTCGTATTGGTGCGGCAGGGCGCGCGGCAGGTCGAGGTTTTCCAGAATCCAGTCGTAAAGCGGGCGGTGCACCTCGAATTCGAGCGTGCAGATGCTGTGCGTGATACCTTCGATGTAATCGCTCAGGCAGTGAGCGAAGTCATACATCGGATAGATGCACCACTGGCTGCCGGTCTGGTGATGGTCGGCGCGTTTGATGCGGTAGAGCAGGGGATCGCGTAGCCAGATGTTCGGCGAGTCCACGATGATCTTCGCGCGCAGCACGCGTCCGCCGTCGGGAAACTCGCCGGCCTTCATGCGCGTGAACAGGTCCAGATTTTCCGCCACGGTGCGGTCGCGGAACGGCGACGCCTTGCCGTTGCGGCGATATTCGTCGGTCTGTTCCGGCGTCAAATCGCAGACGAAGGCCTTGCCCTTGTTGATGAGCGCGACGGCGAATTCGTAAATCTGGTCGAAATAATCGCTGGCGTAAAACGGTTCCAGCTTCACTGCGGAATTTTTACGCTCCTCCTCCGACGTGCCGAAGACGGGCGGCATGAAGAAATCCGGTTTGCCGTCCACGGTTTTCGCTTCGGGAACCTTGCTGTGTTGCTTGAGGCCGAGCCGGACTTCCGCCCAGCCGCCGATGAGCCAGTTCACGTCGGCCTGGATGGACTCGACATATTCGATGTCTTCCTTGGTCGGGTTCGTGTCGTCCATGCGCAGATTGCAGATGCCGCCGAATTCGTGCGCGATGCCGAAGTTCAGGCAGATGCTCTTGGCGTGGCCGATGTGCAGGTAGCCGTTCGGCTCCGGCGGAAAGCGCGTGTGGATGCGCGGATATTTGTTCTCGGCAACGTGCTTCGCCACGATGTCGCGGATGAAATCGGACGGGGCGGGCGGGGTTTCTTTGGTTTCCAAGCTCATAAAAATTTTATGTAGCGTAACAAACAGAATTGCCAATGTCCATTGACTAGCCGACAGTGGCGTGCGACGAGGACATGAACAGCATCGAAACCATCATCTGCCTGATCCTGCTGCTGATGGCCGTGCCGGATTTGTGCGGCAAGCTCGGCCGGCCGGCGCTGGCCAACGTGGGCTTCGTGCTCTTCGGCCTCGCGCTCGGGCCGCTGGTGCAGACGGACGTGGCCACGATGATCAAGCAGGCCGGCGAAGTCGGCTTTCTGCTCGTCCTGTTCGAGGTCGGGCTGGAAATCGAACTGCCGCGACTGCGCGAACTGCTGCCATCGCTGCGGTTCGCCGTGCTCTGGTCGCTCGTGCAATATCCCATCGTCCTCGGTCTCGCCCACGCCTCCGGTTTGAGCTGGCCGGAAGGGCTGCTGGCATCGTCGGCGCTGACGAGCTGTTCGATGAGCATGGCGTATTTCGGCTGGAAACATTATCCGGGGCTGGCGGGACCGGCGCGCGATTTCGTGCTCCAAGTAATGATCGCGCTCGAAGTGCTGGCCATTCTCATCTTGAGCGTCGGCGGGGTTACGGTGAAGCACGGGTTGAGCTGGTTCATTTTGCTGAAACTTGCCGGCATGGCCGTGACGGTGTTTTTGATCAGCCGGTTCGCATCGCATCTGGTGAATTTGTTCCAGTTGGTCATCCAGAAGACGACGCGCTGGCGTGTGCATTTTCTCGTGCTGCTGGTTTTGATCATCTGCGCGATCGGCGACCGGCTGGGATTGTCGGCGGCGAAGACGGCGTTTTTTCTCGGCCTGTTCATGAGCCGCGCGCAGTTTGAAGGCGTGGGCATCGAGGAATATATCGCGCCCATCAGCCGCCGGTTTTTGATCCCGATTTTTTTCATGTCGCTGGGGCTGCTGATTGACGGGCGGATGCTGTTCTCCTACACGGCGCTGCTGGCGTTGTGCGGCGCGTTCCTGCTCATCGGCGTCCGCGAAGTCCTGCATCGCCGCTGGCTGAAGACGGGCGGCGACCTGCAAACCTACTTGCTGCTGTCGCCGAACCTGACGATGGCCGCGCTGGCGGCGACGGCGCTGTTGAGCGCGGGCAGCCGCCTCGCCGCGACGTGGGTGGTGTTGAGCGGACTGTTCCTGTCGGTGATATCGCTGCTGCTTTTGCCGCGCGTCAGGACTGAGGATGCAAACCCGGCACGCCGCGAAAAATAATTTTCACTTCGCAGAAACAAGTCGCGATTACGGCGAATAAGCGCGGTAGAAACGGCTCGGATAGGCCGCCGCATTCGCGTCAATCAGCGAGACCAAGCCGTTCGCGTCGGCGACGTTGGTGGAGATCGCGGTCCAATGCACAAAGTCCGTTGAAGCCTGGATGACGTAGGTCGTGCCGGCAGTTCCGGACAGGTTCGCGGTGACTTTGCCGCCGGCAAATGCCGGGGCGAGGGACATCTTGCATGGCGGCGGGGCCGTCGGTGTCACGATGGTCTGGCTCAAGACGTTTGAGCTGGCGTTGAAATTGCCACTCGGGTCGGAATATTCCGCCGTGATGACGACATTGCCTTTGCCCAGGGAACCGGCCAGCGCCGTCAAGGTGGCCTGACCGCCGGTCAAGCTGACTGCGTTGCCGAGCTTGTTCGTGCCGTTGCATTTGAATTGAACGGTTCCATTCAGCGGCAACATGGTGGCGACCAGCGGGGCCACTTTCGCGGTGAACGTGATGTTCTGGTTCGTCAACGCCGGGTTGATGGTCGTGGTCAGTTGCGCGGCGGTGGCGGCGTGCGTCACGGTCAAAGTGCCATTGCTGAAGATTAAAAAGTAATTGGTGGAAACCAAGGTTCCCTTGCTGATGGTGATGGCATAGGAACCGACGGCGCTGTTGGTCGCCGCCGCGGTGGCCAGCACGGGCGTGCCGAGCACGTCGCTGTTGGTTTTGGATTCACCGGGGACGAAGCCGGAATAAACGACGACGAGTGGCGGATTCGTTGTGGCATAGGGGCGGGATAAATTGTCGGCGGAAACGGTCAACACCGCCTGCGTGATGCTCGCGGTCGTGGTGGTGTTGGTGCCGGTCAGAACGTAATTGGCCGCATCCGCGCTCGCGATGGCGAGGCCGGAAACGGTGACCAAAATGTTTGTGCCGACGTTCTTGTTCGCAAAGATGGCGTTGGTGTAGCCGTCCGCGAGTGAATCGCTGCCGATATGGTTGTCGGCGAGCGTGACCGTCGCCGCCGTGGTTCCGCATAAACCTTGTTCACACCCGTAGCCTTCACCGACAGGCTGCGCGCGGTGATGTTGGCGGTCGCCGTCGGCTGGACGAGCGTGTAATTGCCCGCGCTGGCGCCGGCAATCGTCAGGCCGGACACGTTGACCGTTTTTCCCGTCCCGACAACTTTGCTCGCAAAAGCGCCTTTAGCGGCAGTGGTGTTCAAGGTGACCACGTCGCCGGCAAGCACCGTTTTCAAGGCCGCCTTGCTCAGATTCAAGGTTGCCGTTGTCGAGGCGTCATAAACTTTGTTGCTTGCGGTGATGCCGGAAGCCGTCAGGGTCAGCTTGCTGACGGATTGCAGAAAATTGCCTGATGTGCTGTTGGAATAATTTGCACTGCCGCCATAAATCGCCGTGATGACGTGCGTCGCGTTGGTGGCCGAGAGTGTTTTCGCGCTGAACGCCGCCTGGCCGGCGGCGTTGAGGCTGGCCGAACCCAGCGTCACGGTGCCGTCCTTGAAGGTGATCGTGCCGGTCAGAGCGTTGGTCGCGGGCGCGACGGCTTTCACCGTGGCGGTGAAAACAATGCTCTGGCCGTAAATCAAATTGTTGGTGGCAGAAGTCACCGTCAC
>Ga0316217_10000091_pt1 | contig 133532 bp, 90 predicted proteins | sample 1anoAmetaG_FD_203633 | JGI IMG/M metagenome (GOLD analysis project Ga0316217, IMG submission 203633) | Freshwater microbial communities from Trout Bog Lake, Wisconsin, USA - 1anoA | ecosystem: Environmental > Aquatic > Freshwater > Lake > Hypolimnion/Profundal zone | place: USA: Wisconsin... | reverse complement strand
AAACGGGCCGCCGGATATTAAAGGTTGGGGATTTTGATCAAACCGGCGAGCTCGCTGCGCTCACCGCCAAAAACCCAACCCTAAGCGGCCCCTCTGAGGCGACAACTATCCTGACACAGGGGGCTATCGTTGCTGATTTTTGAGTTGTGAACATTTATGAAAATATTGACTTGTGCTTCTTGAATAGAACTGTTCTGATCCAGTTGATGCGTACATTTAATTGAAACATCAGAACAGGACAGCAAAAAAACATCTATGTTTTGCAAGGCATCGTATACGCCTTGCACGTGCTTCAACTGCCTGGTAAGCGGAAGATTGCCCAAGCCATGAATCTTCAAATAGAGATGGTCTGAGGGTACGGAGGCCACCGACAATATGTGGCTAATCGGGGGGGGCGGTTGTACTGCATCAGTTTTGAGGGAGGAAGTGGAAATCTTTTTGGGTTTCGCAGCGCCGGCCCCGTGTCTCTTTAGAATTTTTTTCATACTTACTCCTTTGAAGGTTTCATTAGTTCGCAGGGTGCTGTTGCCGATATTGGTGAATTCGGCATGCCGAAAAGAATCACTAACCTTCCAATATGACGCGTAAATTTTTGATTTTTGCCTCGATAATTCCGAGTTCGATTTTGATTTTGTCCCGCTGTGGGCCTTTGATGTCATTCATTTGTTCAAGCTCAAATTTTACAAGTTTTTTGCCGAAGGATGTCAGGGCCTCAGTCAGTTGTTTTCCTACTGGGCCTTTGCTCCGATGTACCCCTCTGACGGCATCCCTTTTCAGTCCTTTGTCACGATAGGCGCGAAATGTGATGATCATTTCTTCCTGCGTTTTCTTTCGCGCAAACGCAACCAGAATACTTTTCGGGATACAGATATCGCCGCGACACTCGTCTCTAATCTCAGCGGGCAATTTATTTAAAGAGATAATCTCAGAAATAGTTGACTTGGACTTCCCAAATACGGTGCTCAATTGTTCCAAGCTATAACCCTTTTTGTCTTTCAATTTTGCCAACCCTTCGCCCTCTTCGATTGCCGTCAAGTTGCAACGCTGAATGTTGTCGATTAAAGATATTTCAAGCGGGTCACCATCAATAATGGCCGCTGGAATAGATTCAATGCCGGCAAGTTGGGCTGCGAGGAAACGACGCTGACCTATGATGACCATAAATCCGTCACCATCTTTTTTTACTGCTATTGGTTGAAAAATTCCGTGCTTTTTTAGTGAATAGCTCAGTTCAAGCAGTTCTTCTTGGTCAATTAAGCAGCGCGGTAAATCGGGGCAAACCTGCAGTTGGTCTAGTTTGAGGCTAAGAAGTTTTTTGGAGGGAAAATACCCATTTATAGGTTTACTCACTGCACTCGGGCCTACTTCTGAGAACATCGACAGTTGACCTTCATCAAAAAAATTCTTTGGCATTGTAATATCACCTTTCGATGCTTGGTAGATTTCCATTTCCATCATATATTTCTTTTCGGTCATTTTATAACCTGACTTTAATGGAAAATGAACCTAAATCTAAAATATATTTTTTTATGTATCATGTGCAAGCTGAAAAACCAGTAAAATAAATTAAAATACAGATGATACAACCGTATAACTACGCATTTAAATTTTTATAAGTGTAATATTTATTCAGATAACAGTAATAGATGGTAAGCATTCAGTCGCAAAGACCAGATATGAAAGCGGTAGACACCTAACAGATTGCCTGTCAATCAGCCTCCGATACCGTGATATTTATTAGTTTGGACAAGGAGATTCTCGCGTATCGAGAGTTAAGTGGGAGAAAAGGATAATGTTTTAAGAGATTGCCAATTCAACGGGGATTCACAGGACCACACTGCCGAAAATTGCTGGGTTACGAGGCCACAACACCACTACCGATAATATTGACAAGCTCTGTCCTTATTTTAGCTGCAAAGTTAGTGACCTGCTTGAGTACGTTTCAGACGAGGAATTGGGGGAGTGACTCTGTCCAAGTCAGCCTCGCTGCGCCAAAAGGCGATATAGCAAGCCAGGGATTAGTTCTGATCAGAGATAGACCGCGATTCCGAGGGATGCCGGAAAGTAGAACCTCATGACTGCCGGGAGTGTGTAATCCTCGTAGCAGACGTGGCATATATTCCGGCCAGCAGTGCGATGATATGAACAAGCTGCGGGTACAGAGAGATTGATTGGCGAAGGTCGTCCTTGGCGTGCTCAATGGAGCGTCAAATCGTGAAGCCAAGAAAAATGACCTCCGCCATGATGGCGGGGAGGTAAGCCATGCCAAGAAGCGACATTTCAGGTGGCGTTAGACCCTGTGAGGCCTTTCCAGGACAAAAGGGGAGCAAGAGGGGATTTCCTTTGATTGATATACAGTATATGAATGGAGCGCTGTTGGTTTCAGCAAGAAGGATCCAGCCGATTTGCGCTGAATCCTTCTTTAAGAACCAACTGTGGAAAAAGTTCAGTATTTTGAATTGAGAAAGGTGAGCTTTTCTTCAAGGTCGATCAATATACAGGATACTGCGTTGGTACGGGCCTGTACCTTTTCCAGCCTTGCGTCAATTTCACGTACAATTCCAAAAGCTTTGCCGTGCCCTCTGGTAATGAGCCGGATTGCTGTCGCCCGTAATCTCATCAGATCATTTACGTGGTTTTGCTCATAAGTGATCGTCTGTTGTAGCCGGTTGAGTCCCATGATTCTTGCCTGGAGGGCGGTGTTCATATCTTTAAGGCTGGATTTCATTGTGGATCTCCTCTCTAATCCAGTGGCTTTGCAATGACCAGTGAATGCCCGTCATACTCCTATGCAGGGTCGCTAATCGCAGGGTCTTTTATTTTTGCCCCGCGGTTAGAAGCCAAGAGCCTTTCAAAGGCGGACCCATCTCTGCGGGTAAGGTTCGGAATGAACCGCGAATAGACCGTGAAGAGCATCTTGGTATTGGCGTGGCCCATTTGCTTAGCGATCCACTCCGGGTTCTCACCAGACGCGAGCCACAATGTTGCGCAGGTGTGGCGGGTCTGATATGGCACCCGCCGTTTCATCCCCAACCTTTCCAATGTCGGATGCCAGATGCGGTTAGTAATGTTATGGTAGCTGTACGGGGACCCTGCGCGGTTGCAAAAGACAAACTTTCCCCCGCCAGTGACAGCCTCATGAGACTTCAGCGCTTCGTAAACGGGCTGAGACATCTGGATGGTTCTCTGCGATTCTATGGTTTTGGTGGTGTCCTCAAAACCGTAAACGACAGTTTCCTTAATATATATTTCTCTACGCTCAAAATTCACGTAGCGCCATTTCAGCCCGTCGATCTCGGCGGTGCGCATACCCGTAAAAAACCGAACCGTATAGTAACTCTTGAAATCCGGTCGCACATTGGCAAGAAAGTCGTTCACTTCGTCGAGGGAAAATGGGTCCACCTCGGTCTTCGGAACACGCAGCTGTTTCACTCCGACAAAAGGTGTGCTAAATTCATAACGGTCGGCCGCTTCATTGAGTATCATTCGCAGCGGCGTCAGGATATGATTGATCCGATCGGGGGAGAGTCCTACTTTAGTTCCGTTCGTAACTTTGGCGAGTGCTGACCGGAACTTGAGTATCTCCCCTTTGGTGATGCGGCCGGCTTCCTTTTCCCCGAATTCGGGAACCAAATACCGATTCATCGTAATCTTCAGGGTCTCTTTGTAGGACCTTTTCCACCTCACTGTGTTTTCCTCGTACCACTCCCACGCGAATTCTTTGAAGAGCGGAGAAGCAGGGCGAGCAGCAGCGAGAGCAGCAGCACTACTTGCGGCAGAAGCCTTTGGGGTGCAGAATTTGGCAGCCGTTGGCGAGTTGGGGAAGTAGGTGCTGTAAATGAACGACCCAAGGGTTATCTCCGCCTCGATCTTTTTCAGGACCTTTTCCATCTTCCGTCGATTGTCAGCCGTGTCTGCCAAAGTCGTTTGCTCTCGACAGCGAACACCCTGATGCCTAAAGTCGAAAATAAGAAGCCCATTTTCCTTACGTGCACGTATGCTACCCATGGACGACACCTCCTCTTGCCAGCGGGATCATGGGTGCCGAAATCTGCGAATCCTTCACCATATCCCGTTCGATGGTTTCCCAAATGAAAAGAATCTTCCGCCGGCCAAAGGGACGAAAGTAGTGGACCCCCTCCAGCAGGACGGAATCCTTCAGGTACTCACGGATGTACCGTGAATCGTAGTGAAGCTTGGATGCTAGTTGGTCAGTGCTCATGTAAGTTGAAGCGTTCATTTGTGATCCCCCTTGGTTGTGTGTAGCGTAAAAACATCATATGGTGTTTTATGGTGACTGTCAAGCACCTTTCTTGCTTTTACGCGTCATATGCTGTTTAGGGGCTCTGATTGCTGTTGCTGGGGCGTGGGGAGTGTGATATATAGGGACGCACCGGAAGGCTTTGGAAAAGGGTGCTTGGGGGAAGAATATGATACGGTTTCGTTTGAAGGAGATAATTGCGGATCGAGAGTTCAAGTTGGGGAAGAGAATAACATTTGAAGAGATCGCTACTGCAACCGGAATCCATAGGACAACACTGTCAAAAATCGCCGGTCTGCGGGGGCACAACACCACTACCGATAATATCGACAAACTATGCCGTTATTTGGGGTGCAAAGTGAGCGACCTACTGGAATACATTCCTGATGAGGAATTGGGGGAGTGACTCTGTGTCTAGGTTAAGCGTAGCGATTCCTCGGCACGTTTACGTTCGGTGATGTCGATCATGGTAACGTAGCATTCCTGTCCCGTGTCTGCCACGAGGGCGACGAGTTGCACAAAAACGGGTCATTCCCTTTTTTCAGGAGAGCGACCTCACGCCTTGATTTTGTCGGGTTCATGAAGATATTGTCGAGAACTTCCGCAAATTCGGGACGGGATTCGTTGGCGATGAACTGCCCGAAATGCTTCCCTAGAATCTGGGACCGGTCAACCCCCCAAAGGGCTAGCGCTGCTAAGGCTCAAAGCATTTATAGTACCCTTGCGGTCTAAAGTGAGGTGTCCGACCGGTCCCGAATCGAAATGGGCGGAGTACTTGTCCAAAGAAATTTCGGTCTCAGCCCGGCTGGCGATAAGTTCCTCGTTCTGCCTCTCCAGTTCAATACGGCTGATTTCAAGCTCATGGAAGGAGCTGTTCATCTCCTCCAAAGTACGGGGCACGTGATTCCCCGTGGGATTAACCTAAAGATATTCTTCGGCATTAATTCTGCTTCCATCAGCTCCTATCGCCTGCTTGTCCTCACCGGTTCCTATTTCATCCAGCACCTCGCGTACTTTGGCTGCCAGGCCAGTCACTGTGAACGGCTTTTGAATGAAAGAGACACCACTGTCAAGCACGCCGTGGTGGGCAATGACATCAGAGGTATAACCCGACATAAATATGCGCTTTAGATGAGGATAATGTGCCAGCAGCTTTTTTGCCAAGTCCCGGCCATTCATCTCGGGCATTATCACATCGGTTAGGAGCAGTGTAATCTCTCCAGCGTGCGCCCTCGCCTGGTGCATGGCTTCATCTGGGGAGTTTGCAGCCAGCACAGTGTAGCCCAATCGTTTAAGTATCTCCGAGGTTACATCTAGAATTGCAGGTTCATCTTCCACCAGCAGAATTGTTTCCCTCCCACCTGAAGTCGGAGCCGCTGTAGTTTTGGTTCGCGGTCGAACCTGCCCCTCATATCGGGGGAGATAGAGCGTAAGTGTGGTACCCAGACCTGATTCACTGCAGACGTCGATAAAGCCGGCGTTCTGCTTGGCTGCACCATACACGGTTGAAAGGCCGAGGCCGGTCCCTTCGCCTACATTTTTGGTCGTAAAGAACGGTTCAAATATGTGGGCCAGTGTTTCCTTGTCCATGCCATGCCCATTGTCACTAACCGCAAGACACACATATTCTCCCGGAACAAAGTCCACGTTGCCTGCGCAGCGGTCCTCGTCGATCACCAGGTTTTTCGCCTCAATGGTGATATTACCCCTGCCGGCAATAGCGTCGCGAGCATTGACACAAAGGTTGGCCAGGATCTGGTCGATTTGGGACGGATCAACCTTGACCGGCCAGAGATCCCTATTCGGCTTCCATTTGAGGTCTATGTCCTCACCAATGAGCCGTCTCAGCATCGTTAGAATGCCTGATACTGATTCGTTAAGATCCAGCACCTTGGGTTCTATGGCCTGTTTACGTGCAAATGCGAGTAACTGCCTGGTAAGGTCAGCGGATCTTTCAGCCGCCTTACGGATTTCCTGCATGTTGACATTGACAGGATGGGCAGGGTCCAAATCCATGAGGGCCAGGTTTGCATGCCCGAGGATGACGCTTAGCATATTGTTGAAATCGTGGGCAACGCCACCGGCCAGACGCCCCACAGATTCCATTTTCTGAGCATGCTGAAGTTGGTTTTCGAGTTTGACCTTCTCGACCTCAACCTTTCTGCGCACCAAGGCCGATCCGATGTGCGTTGCAATTCCTTCCAAAAGCCCAACCGTTTCAAGGGAGAAGCGCCCTTTAGTCTGGTCGTTGAACTGAATCAGGCCAAGGACCCTTTTATTGTTCAGAATGGGTACCAGCGCCATGGACTTATAGTTTTCGAGTATGCATTTATTGCGAGGATGAATTCGTGGATCTTCGCTGAGGGGGAGGTCCAAAAGTTGGGAAGAGTCGTTAGTCCAGAAGCTTCCCCCAGGTGTGAAGAGCGGATTTGTCCGGTCGCTCTTACCAGAAATGACCAAGCCACAAGCACACTGCAAACTTGGATTACCGTTCTCATCTCGGCATACCCTCCCTTTCTCGTCACGCTCAACCAGCGTGTTTTCCGTGAGGGTGAACCCCTTGGGAAAGCCATTTTGGGTGAAATAGGGGAAATCATCCCGCTCTTGCAGTCGAATGCCCACGGCTTCCAACCCGGTCCGTATTTTCAGCGTAGCCAGGACTTGCTCAAGCGAATCCTGAAGATCGGAAGTGTCGTTAAGAATTTGCAATACCTCCAGTCCCATTTCCCTGTACGCCTCGATCCGCTTGCGCTCGGAGATGTCACGAACGATTTTCGATGCGCCGACGATGCACCCAGCATCCTTAATCGCTGAAACGGTAACCGACACGTCGATTCGTCTGCCATCTTTGGAGAGTCGTACCGTTTCGAAATGTTCAAGCTTCTCACCTTTTAATATCCCTTGCAGGATACATTGTTGCTCTACATACAACTCGGGGGGGGCCAGTAGAGATATCGGTTTTCCGACCGCCTCCTCGGCACGGTAGCCAAACAACCGCTCCGCACCGGCATTCCAGTCGAGAATCGTTCCGTTCAGGTCCTTTGATATGATGGCATCCGCGGATGATGTCACGATTTCAGCCAAACGTGCATGTGCTTCTTCTGCCCGCTTGCGCTCAGTGATGTCAATTACTACGGCGCGGCACTCCTGCCTTGAAGCGGCGACGAGGGCCTCGATCTGTACAAAGATCGAAGGACCCTTTCCTCGCAAAAACATAACCTCGCAGCTTTCTTTGGCATCCCGCGCAAATACCCTGCAGAGAAAGTCATGGAAGACGGTCCGGAAGTCTCTAGCGATAAATGAATCCAAATTCCGGTTTATTACCAATGACCGCGTGGCCCCCAGGATATCGGCACCGGTGAAGTTAACCGCGATAATAAGCCCGGCGCTGTCCAGGTTAAAGTAACCTACCGGAGCGAAGTCATAGTGGTCGCTGTATTTCCCCAAGAGGGCCTCGGCCTCTTGCCTCTCGTTCCAAGCCCGCCGAAGTTCGTCGTTCTGCATCTCCAATTCGAACTTATTGACCTGCAACTCGTGAATCAATCGCTGGGATTCTGCAAGTGACAAGATGGACGTCCCTGCCGGCATCGCATCTTCAGAATGACGGGGATTTTTTAAGGAGACCGGTGGTAGTCCATTGTTTTTTCTCATAGGGCATCCTTTCACTGACAAACATTTGAGGGTTTCTGTCGGACCAACACCTAGTGCGCTACTCTGATTCACCTAAAAAATGTCAGAATTGTACACCCTTTTGCTGAACCCAGTAGATAATTAGAGTTACATTGATCGTATATAATGTATGTGGGATTTATTAATAGTTTGTAAAATGTGAACCCTGGTAGTGCTCACAGCCCCAGAGACTGCCTGTAGACAACATGAGTGATCGGAAACGTGTTGTGCTTTTCCTTCCCACCCGGAAGGTCATCCCGCCGACTTTAAGTGCCGCAGGTGGAATCGTGATACTGCTCCTGGCAGCCAAGACTGGAGCTGCTTAGAAATCATCGCAGTACTTCCATCTTATGCTCTTTTCAAACTAACAGGCGATATGCCCCACTTCCAGAGCGTAGGACCACGCAACCACTTACTATATGGCCGCTGAAGTGATGGCGTAAAAAGTGGCGACGCCGAGACGAGCGACAGCTGCCGATAGAACGGCAAAAGTGCCAGCTCGCACTGGTGGATGAGTCTATTAATCCCCCACGTAAGACCAAATGCTACAGGAGAATCCTCTCTGGCTTTACATACACCCGGCTGCCTGCTGGTATATCATCCGGTCACATTAACGAATGGGGAACCCTGGATCGCGATTTCGTAGCTGGAGCGAGGCGCAACTGCAGATAACGTGTGCAATTTGTCCCGTTATGCCTTGTCCGGCAAACATTACCACGAGAGAAACTACCTATGAAAATTCTGATAGCTCACGGTGGATCGGTGGCTAGCACCATCAAAAGTAAGCTGAACGTCGAAAAGCTGGAGGTTTATACGGCTACGGACGGTGAGGCCGGCCTTAAACTCGCCAAAGCAAATCAGTTTGAGCTGATAGTGCTCGACTCGCAGTTGCCCGGGAAGGACGGACTGAGCATGCTGAAGGACCTCAGGGCAAAGAATAACCAAACTCCGGTTCTGGTGCTCAGTCCAAAAAACTCCTCCGATGATATTGCCAATGGGTTTGATTCAGGTGCCGATGCTTTTCTGTCAGTGCCGTGGGTTTTCCCTGAGTTACTCGCCAGGGTGAGAGCCCTCTTGCGCAGAAGTGACTGGAGCAGGGGCGCGAATCTAAACTTCGCCGGCCTGCGTCTCGACCCGGTTGCCCACAGGGTGTGGTGCAAAAACGCGGAGATGCCCCTCAGTGCCAAAGAATACCGGTTCCTGGAACACTTCATGCGCCACCCGCGCCAGGTTTTGACGAAGGAAGCAATCGCCAGGAAATGTGCTGCTGAAACCTCTGTCTTCACGAACGGCATAGATGTCCACATTTACCGCCTCAAACAAAAGGTCCAGCGTTATGCCGACAGTAAACTCATTCACAACGTGCGTGGGGTAGGCTACATCTTCTGCGAGGAGGAAGGAGCCCCCGTCCTGCTTGCCCAAAGCGGCCATGCTCGCTGGTTGAGGTACTCCTGACAGGAAGCTGTATTTTCGGCCTTACTCTCTCTTGAAAGCAACCGATGAGGGAAACTAGAGACATCAACTTGAGTGAGGTGAGTGCTTATGAGTGGGATGGAACCGGTGGTCAAGGATTCAGTTGTAAAGTTATCGCTGGAGCACCTCAATTTTTTGAACCGGTGCGTCGGCTTCGAGTTGAAACTGGCCGAGTTGTATCATCACTTTGAGGAGATCTTCGCCGATGACCGATCATTGTCCCTGCTGTGGAAGAAAACTGCCCGTGAGGAGGAAAATCATGCGCAGCAGTTCAATCTGGCGGTACGTCTTCAAGGCGTCGGGATGCTACGCGTGACGACAGATGTCTCCAAGGCCGCGGCCAATCTCCAGGCGTTGGAAGCATTCCTGGAGAAAGTCATGGTGGCCACACCTTCCCAGGAGGAGGCTCTCGGCCTAGCGATCAGGCTCGAGGAGCAGCTGGCGTCGCTGCATATGTACAGTATTGTCCTTTTTGAAGACCAGCAGCTTAAAACGTTGTTCCATGCCATGATGCAACACGATCAAGGCCACATCAGTACGCTGCGGGATTACCAAACCGCACTGACCAGCGGCGCGAATGCGACCCCACTCAGCTAAAATTCTACCCTCTCTCTGGTTTCACAAAGTTTTCGGCAGGCTCGATTGAGCCATGTAGTCGGCGGTCTCGCGGGTGGAAAAAACGTAGCGTAGGTTGACGCCAACGGTCCTCCTCGCAATAGTCAGCGGCAAGCTTTGGCGCCGTGGCGCGTTTCCCTGGCCTTCCACCACCCTGCCTCCCCTGCAATCATTCCTGCCTACACTTTCGCCCCCCCCCCCCCCGCAAAGCAGGCGTTACGGACAAAAAACGTCTCGGTCTCTGCCTCTCCGCACCCTGGGCCATCCCCTGGGTTTGGCTAATCCTGTAGGAATTCTTCTGTGACAAGGTCCATCCACTGTCGGACAGACGATACCGGCGGTCTCTGGTTTAATAACGACGCACTGACCGGCTGCAGTCCGGTGCGGCGGCCGGCCGCAAATACTTGCAGTCGTGGAAGATAGTGACCGGGAGCGGTTTTGATGCTCGTCCGTGTGGACCGGGTTTAGGAGGGCGCCGATGTTAGCAGCCAAAATAGATAGTCTCGTCCCGCTAAATCAACCGGAAGCCCTGTCGCTATTACAGGCGGAAAATGCGCGGCTGGTCTTCGAGCTGGAACGGCAGCGCGGTGATAATGCGGCTACCTGCGAATTCGCCGTCAGCGCGCTGGTCAATGTCGCGGCAGCGCGGGACTTGCAGACGGGCTTGCATGTTAGGCGTGTCCAGCAGTACGTGGGAGCCCTGGCTGCCTCCCTGAAGCAGCGGCCGGAATTTGCCAGACTTCTCACCGATGACAAGGTGGTGCTCCTGGTGAGGGCGGTACCGCTGCACGACATTGGGAAGATCGGCATACCGGACCGGATTCTGCTCAAGCCGGGATCGCTTACCCCGGCGGAGTTCGCAGTCATGAAGACGCATTGCCGTATCGGGCATGACATCATCGACGCCGCAGCACGGGAGCTGCCGCCGGTAGTCGGAAGCGAGGCGGGAGCAGGCCATTCAGCTGCCACCGGGGGGGCGTCCACGGAGTTCTGTTACCACCAACTGCTGGCGGTAGCCGGGGAACTCGCGCTTTGCCACCACGAAAGGTGGGACGGAGCAGGGTATCCGGGGAAACTTGCGGGTGCTGCCATACCCTTCTCGGCCCGGCTGGTCGCGGTCGCCGACGCCTACGATGCCCTGACGTCCACCCGTGTCTACCGTTCTCCCTGCAGTGCCGAGGAGGCAGAGGGAATCATCCTAAGTAACAGCGGTACTCATTTCGACCCGGAAGTCGTTGATGCCTTTCTCGAGGTCCGGGCCGAATTGGCGCGGATAGCCGCTGGGAGTGCCGACGAGCTCCCGACGCGGGCCGGGCAGGTGCCGGCACTTTCTTGGGGAAACCCCGGCAGGCACGGTTCCGATGACCTGAGGACCAGGGTGGCTGTGGTCGAAGAGCACACGCTCCTTAGGCAGGGGCTGCAACGCTTTCTTGAGGAGAACCACCGTATATCCGTAGTAGGGGAGACGCGCACTGTCACCGAACTGTTCGCCAAGCTACCGAAGTCCGGGTGCGATGTCGTGCTGCTGGGTGTCTCGACTCCGGGGAGGAGCGGGCTGGAACCCTGGCGCGGTTAAGGGCTGCCTACCCTGGAGTCCCGGTAATTGTCCTCGATAACAGGTGTAACGAGTATTGCGCCATGATGGCAAACGCTTCGGGGGCTGCCGGCTACTTAACCAACGATTGTTCGCCGCACGAACTGGTGCATGCGATCCGGAGCGTCAATGGCAGCGCCGGCAAAAATGCTGGGGGAACTGCCGAGCCCAAGGGAGTCAAGACCGCGAGGCGCCCGACCGCAGGGCCCGGCGGGGAGAACTTCGCCCAACCCGGCTGCTAATTCGGCCGTACAGAGGGTGGCCTCCGCAAACGCCTTATTCACCAACTGCAAAGTTTGCATACCCCGCCGACCACGCCAAATCCTTATCACCTGACTAAGCTGCTCGCGACGGAAAGGCATTAATGGAAACCAGCCACTGGAGGAACCTAAAAATGAATAACATCTGCGTAATCGGTCTCGGTTACATCGGGCTCCCCACCGCGAGTCTGCTCGCCACGAAAGGTTTCCAGGTCCAAGGTGTCGACGTGAACCGACATGCAGTAGAAATGATCAACGCCGGAGAAATCCATATAACCGAACCCGACCTGGACGTGCTTGTGCGGGCAGCCGTACAGAGTGGTAACCTCAAGGCCCACCTGGAACCAAGACCCGCCGAGGTGTTCATCCTAGCTGTACCGACCCCCTTCAAAGACGACCATGTCCCCGACCTGTCCTATATCGAGTCCGCCACTAAGGCCATTGCGCCCCATATCGCGGAGGGAAACCTCATCATTCTCGAATCGACCTGCCCGGTCGGCACCACGGAGAAAATAGCCGAATGGCTGCGCGCCTTGCGTCCGGACTTGGACATCCCTACCTGGAAGTCGAGGAGCGGTGCTTCCGGCGACGGCAGGATATTCATCGCACACTGCCCGGAACGGGTTTTGCCCGGGCAGATTATCCGCGAGTTGATTGACAATGACCGGATCGTTGGCGGGATCGACGAGGCTTCGGTGCTCAAGGCTGAAAAGTTCTACCGCAGATTTGTCAACGGCAAGGTCCTGAAAACCAACTCCCGAACGGCCGAGATGGCGAAACTGACAGAAAATGCCTACCGTGACGTCAACATCGCCTTCGCAAACGAACTCTCCATCATCTGCGACACGCTCGGCATCGACGTATGGGAGCTGATTGAGTTGGCCAACCACCACCCACGTGTCGAAATCCTCCAACCAGGACCCGGAGTCGGCGGGCACTGCATCGCCGTTGACCCCTGGTTCATAGTCGACTCCGTTCCCGGTCAGGCCCGCCTGATCAGGACCGCTCGTGAGGTGAACGACAGCAAACCGCGCTACGTCATCGACAAGGTGAAGTCCAAAGCCGACCGCTTCAAGGATCCGTGTATCGCCTGCCTGGGGCTTGCGTTTAAGGCCGACATCGATGACCTGCGCGAAAGCCCGGCCATGGAAATCGTCGCGACACTGGCCCAGGAAAAGGTGGGCCGGATCCTGGCGGTCGAACCGAACATCAAGCAACTGCCGCAGAAACTCGCGGTCCTCGGCAACGTCGTCCTTACCGACCTGGACAGCGCCCTGGACCAAGCCGACATCATCCTGCTATTGGTCAATCATCGGGATTTCAAGGGTATAGGCCGGGCCCATTTGAAGGAACAGGTAGTCATCGACACCCGCGGGGAATGGAGATAGATCTCCCAAAGGCCGCGGATAGGTGCTGGCTGAAGACAACGGCTCACTATCAGACCGAAGGCTCGTCCCGGATTTTTTAGCACGGTTGCGTGCAAGACATACTTTTTACGTACCGAATAAACTCGGAACCTGGGGATTAATGCATGCCTAAAAAACAAGGGGTTGTTCGCATAGTGTGTTGCAATGCACCGTCGTAGACAGAGTCGGTGGGCTTCACCTGACAGCGACCCCTCTTGCCTACAGCTTTATTTCTCTGCTTGTTGCTTCAGATGGGGTGGTGTTTTGCTGCCTTCATCTGCATGACTTAAACAGACTCTAATAGCTGAAAGGTGCCCGCCATGATTAACGCCACTGATTCCACAGACAGTTTAATTTCCGGTAGGATTGAGACCCTCAACAAGGAACTCAGGCTGATGTCTGGAACGAAACTGGCCCTTGAATATGATCAACATGGAACGATCTACCTTAAGAACACTGCCACCAACCGGAAAGCATGGCTGGTCAACGGCAGTGCAAGAGGGGTAGATTGCGATGCTGCGCTGGATGTCATCTCCAGATTCATAACTGCAATCCCTATCGTGAGATAGGTCCGCCTTGCAGGCTAGCTGCCCCTCCCGAAGTCCCGTTAGGCGCCCCGAAGGGCCATTGACAGCATCACTTCCGGGAGCGCGCCCGAACCCCACTTCTCGCGCCAGAAGTGCCAGTTGAGGTAGTTCTTGAGGTGGCGAGTGGCCGGTCCTTTGAACGGGTAAAGGAAGTCCTTCAGCCGGGCCTGGTCCGATTTGGAGTTCTGGATGTGATGCACCTTGTCCTTGACGAAGATTTTCTTCCGAGCATTCATCTGCACTACATTGATATTGTTGACTTTACCGGACTTTTTGTAGCATCCGGCCCCGTCTGAGCATACGATGCTGTCTGGAGCCACGATCTTGAACTGGTGCAGGCAATCTGGAGCATCTACGGCAGCGCCGCCGAAAATGCCGAGAGGGATGTCGAGCCCATGATATCCGCGGCTGCGATGCGTTCGAGCGCAGGGCGCTGGGCGGACCTCGACCACCCCGGCTGCTAAGTCAGGCGGAAGTGATGACCGTAACCGAGAATTAAGTCTTTACCAGAGGACGACAGATGACAAAAACAGACCCAGTCACCGGCGTGACCGGGCAGGGCGGAGCCTGTCTGGCGGAGTTCCTGCTGAAGAAGGGGTACGTCATTCACGGTATCAAGAGGCGCTCCTCTCTCCAACGCCGACCGGATCGACCACCTTTTACCAAGGCCCGCCCATGGAGAACCGGAATTTAGTCCTCCACTATGGTGACCTGACGGCGGTGGAAACCCTGCCGGGTGACCCGACCAAGGCCCGGGAAAAACTGGGATGGACACCGATGACGACCTTTCAGGAACTGGTGGCTGAGATGGTGCAGTCAGACCTGGAGGAGGCCCGGCGCGACGAGTTGTGCAAGCACCATGGCTTCCGCACCTTCAACTATCGCGGGTAGTGCGGGCCGTTCCAGGGGAGGGTGCCTGTGCCGTCGCAGCAGCAAGAGGGGCGTGCGAGCCTGATTCCCACGTTTTGGCGGGCTTTGCTGTGGTGCCCAGACTGGAATCCTGGGGGTACACCAAGCTGCCGGCTACGGCACAAACGAAATCGATCTGGTCTACCAGGCGGGGGTGCAGGTTTTTTCCCCTCCTCGTGGAAAACCGGGTTACCTCATCCTTGCCGCCGCCAATTCGGGCGGGATTCACGCTGAAAAGAATTTCATACACCGGAATCTTCCTCTTTGGGGATGGCACCTTCTCCGCCCCTCCGTGGCCGCTATACTCCGTTCTGCAGATCATGTCCATTGCCGTTATCCTCGCGTTCATCCACTTCGCGTACTGGCAGCTGACCCCTCGCCGCGGGCCGCACTCGGCTGCCCGGTACCAAGCCTCCAGGTAGATTTCCAGGTAGCCTGAAGGTCAGGGGCCCCCGGCCGGTCACCTTGGAAAACTCCCCCCCTTGGCAGCCTCTTTTGATATTCCTTATCCAAGCTGTGGTGATGCGAGTGAATGACGAGTGAAAGCGCCTCGTAGTAACACTCTGCAGGCAGAAACCCCTCAAGAAAAAAGGGCCTGTGCCGATCTTATTTATGGTGGGTGTCCCCCCGGGCCAGTGGGGAGTTGCCACCCCGGGGAGTGAGGCGCGATCTCTGCAATGACATTCACTGGAGGATGCCGTGATAAAAGTGTTGCTCACCGATGACCACAAGATCCTGCGTGAAGGGCTGAAACATCTGCTGGAAGAGACGGACGGGATCACGGTCGTGGCGGAGGCCGGCGACGTCGAGGAAATGTTCGGGGCGCTGGCGATCACTCCGTGCGATGTCATCGTGCTCGACATCACCCTCCCGGCCAGAAACGGCCTCGACGCCCTGCGTGAGGTCAGGGCCGGATACCCCGGGATTCCCGTCCTCATCCTCAGCATGCACGAGGAGGGGCCGTACGCAGTCAGGGCGCTCCGCTCCGGAGCCGCCGGGTACTTGACCAAGGAGTCGGCGGCGGCCCGGTTGGTACAGGCCATCAGGAAGGTCGCCGCGGGCGGGAAATTCATCAGCCCGAACCTGGCGGATATGTTGCTCTGCCAGGTCGCCAACCCTTTGGGCGCGGAACCCCACACCCTGCTTTCCGCACGCGAATTCCAGGTGACCTGCCTGATCGGTGCCGGACTTACCGTGCCGGCGATCGCCGAAAAACTCGGCCTCAGCGCGAAAACGATCGGCACCTACCGCGCCCGCATCCTGCTCAAAATGGGCCTCAAGAATAACGGTGAATTGGCGACCTATGCCATAAAAAACGATCTCGCCGCACACCCCCGGTTAACGACGCAAGGTTCCTGACGCCCAGCACATAAAGAAGCCGGGTGGCCTGACCGTTCAGCCAGCGCACCCGGTGAGGAATCCCCCGCCTGTCCGTCCGCACGCCGGGCCTGATTGCTCCTCGCGGTGCCGGTGTCGCCCCCCGCCTGCAGTGCTCCCCCATGTTAGCCGGCCGCGGCGTGTAAGTACCCGTGCCTTGGAGCCGGCATCCCGTTTCTCCTCTGAGGCTCAGGCCGGTCGCTTCGTCGATACTATTGCTGGTAAAAGCGGTTCGAAGATCCGATTCGGGACATCTCGGCCCAAACCGTGGCCGGTGCCGCCGATTGGATCAAAAGGATGCTGAATAAGCCACCGAAGATAAGTTTCCCACTGCAAGCAATCGCAGAGCAAAGTGGTTCCCGGCACCCCCAGCATGGTGGTATTATAGCAGACCTGCACCCTTCGGGGAGCCTAAACACGAAAGTGCGTACTGTAAGAGGTTTATTTACAAAAAAGGCGGAGGTGGTCCTATTGCACATGAATGAAATGCTGAGTATACCTAGGGTAAGACGAGGAAATGAGAGGAGCGAGCATGGAGCCTTTGGTGCAGGAAATAGTTACTGCCAAGCACAGCGCCGGAATTCGTGCCTTCCTGCGTCTCCGGCTTGGTGGTGAGTGTACTCTTTGGTCGCACCCTCCCGAATTCGGAACCGGGCAGCTGCCCGCTCTGAGAGAATGGAATCTGAACAGCCTGGAATGTGACGAACTCATTGAAAGCGACCTCGTCGATTGCGGCTTCTAACCTCCTGGTAGCTCCGCGGGAAGTGAAGGTCCCCGACCGATGCCAGGTGACGAAATACCGGCGCTAAACCGGGCCGTGACTCACGAGTAAGTGCATTACCATTCAGCTTTAAACCTGCCCCGCCGCCTGCTTCATATTCCTCCTTGAGCCATTATTCTGCTTGCCGATACCGTTAGCCCCGGAGCGCCTTTGGGCGTCCCGACGTGCGCTGCGCAGCTCAGTACAGCCACCCCGTGTCGGTAGGACCGATTGCTACAAGATAAACAGTCTGAGGGGGATATACACCGCACTCGCTGACCACTATCCTGTACGCTTTTACCTCCGCTGTTACACCCAAAGTCAAACTCCGCCGTACCAATCGGTGCAATAACAGAAATTCAAGTCGGGAGTCAATAGTGAGAAGAGAAGATACCTATAGAAGATGCCACTCGTGCGGGTTCACAGGTCATATGGAAGTGTGGGGCACGGGCGCTCTGGATCAATTTTTGGCTCTGCTACTTCTATTGTGCGGCCTCATTCCGGGGGTCATTTTACTGTTTGCCAAACTCGATAGCTTGAAGTGCACAAAGTGCGGCAAGCCGGTAAGGGCCCGGCAGTTTTCAGGGAGGATACCTGCCTAGCACGGCTTCATGGTGGTCTCTCGGCGAGAAAAATCGTCCGTGGGCGGTCGGACCAATGGCTGGCGCCTCGACGGGCCGTTCTGCGCATGAGATGGGAACAGAAGGCGTCCAGGCGTTCTCTTGACTAATATCCACGGTAAAACGTCCGACAACGGGAGCGAGGCACGCTGTGTAGGAAAAACACTAGCTACTGAATCATCTTCAGGCGGGCATACGGCATGACACACTATTTGGTAAAACTAATACAATACTTGCAGGTCAAGATGTCAGGTCTTGGCGAGCGATTGCCGGCAGGTGAAGGGCTTGACTGGACCATAGTGTGAGCGCTCCCATGTCACTCCTTTAATTCGCTCTTTGGCTCGATGCGGGTCTGCCATACAGGATGGTATGCCTGGAATATATCCGACTGCAGCACGTTAAAGTTTGTGAGGTTCACCACGATGCCCTGGTCCGATTATCTCGCACAAAAGAAAAGGGGCAAGCAGTTTGATGCGCTTGCCCCGCAGGCCCTTGCTGCTCTGGATCAGGCAGGCGCCACGCTTTGGGGTGACAACGGGCCCTGGTTTCCGAAATATCAGCTATCTACTGACGGACTCCGCTGGGTGCTAGGTGGCACTTGGCTCGGAAGGTTTGGCGCCGACGGTCGCTTGGCATCCTGCCGGCTTGTCGTCGATATCGCAGGCGGGACGGCCTTTCGGGTTACCTTAAATCATACCCGTTCCGCTTTCGCTGATATCATCGTACTTTGCAAGGACCTGTCTGGATCGGGCTTCAGCGAAGGTCTCGCCAGTTTAATGGAAAGGGTACCCATTGGCGGGACTACTGGGCCAACTCCGCAGCCGGTTGCCGTGACCCGCCAATACCATGGCTCCGTTGTTGGCAGGAGTTCTCGACAAAGGGGGGGCGTTGTCGTTTGAGCAGTATAAGCCTCGATGTACAGCAACCCCCGCTTACCGGACCCGGAGTAAACCATGGAAACCGTATTCCCGATAAAAGTTTTGTATGTCGAAGATGATGCAGCAATAAGAAGGGTTTGTTGCTCCTATTTACGAAAGGTGTTTAGCGAAGTGGTAACCGCTAATGACGGTGAAGAAGCTTTAGCCCTGATGGGCCAGGCACTGCCGGATCTGCTCGTCACGGACATCCGGATGCCTGTTATGGACGGTTTCGGCCTCATCAGGAATGTCCTGGAAAGATACAGCAAGATTCCGGTGATCATAACGAGTGCGAGCAACGACACCGAGGCGTTGCGGCACGCGGCCAGCATGGGAGTGAAGGCATTCTTTGATAAGCCGTTTAAATTGGACCGTCTCAGGCAGGAAATAATTTCCCAGTCGCAATCCGTTTCAGGGGAGCAGGAGGCGCGCCCGATGGCGGTTTATCAAACCTGAGTGTGGCCAGGGACGGATGCGTCCCCCATTTGCCTACCCAGACGCGCCGCCAGTTTTGTCGTAAATGAAACCAGAAATTCTGGGAGGGACCGCTAATGATTACGGCTATTGAGCAGTTTGCACACGACAACGATACTGAGCTCAATCCGGAAATGCTCAAGTTAGCCCAGATGTTTCTGGGACAGGATGTCTACTGCCAAGGACTGCATCAGGGCTGCTGCACCATATGGTTGCGAATAGGGGATGGCAGCCGCACGATGATCGGTTACGGCTTGCCGGGTGACGCCCTCATGCAGGCGACCCAAGCATTGGATCAACTGCACAAACAGGCGTTGGAAGCGGTCGAGTCATTTGTGCACAGCTTCAATCGAGGCCGTTTCAGGTCCTGAAAGAGTAAGAGTCGCCGGCTACCCGAGGTGGACGAAGTACGTGGAAGTGTCTTAACGTCATAAGTGGAAGGGGCGGTCATGCGGGCTCTCATAGTTGATGATGAAGAAATCAGTAGCACGATACTGGCAGCCATGCTGGCACCCTATTGCGAGGTAGACTCTGCCGGCAGTGGCGAAGAGGCCCTTTGCAAGGTGCAGGCGGCCTTTGATGCAGGGCGTCCCTACAGCCTCGTGTGCCTGGACTACCAACTGCCAGGATTGAGCGGCACCAGGACCGGTGAAGCGATTCGGGTGATGGAGCGATCTCAGCACGCGCGGTATCCCAAGAGCGTTTTTTGCGTGGTGTCCGGTTCGACCGAATGTTATGCGGAGTTTTTCTCCGTTTTGGGAAATGACGAAGATTTGTTCTTTGTACCCAAGCCATTCAACAAAAACGACCTCTTTTGCGCCATAGCCCACGGATATAGCGCGTGGGGGGCTGCAGGTCGCAATAAAATGGGGGTATTCCCACCATCTAGCCCTTGAGGGGGCGGCCGATCCACGTGATGTCAACGGGCCGGAGTCGGAGGTGAGTCGATGCAACTGGACGTGACAAGAGTGACGGAAACAAATGTGGATTCGGACCTGAAATGTGTCTGCGGGGCGCTGCAGGAGATCGTGCTGCTCGCGGAGCTCTCGGTGGTAAGGTGCCCGTCATGTGGCTGTGGTTACCTCGTCCCACAGTCAAAGCCCCAGGATATCTTTAATTACCGGTCGCGCGTCTGGGAATTAAGCAGACAAGCCGAACGGGCTCACTGATCTGGACGGTGCAGCAATAGCCGCCCGGCAATGGCATAGGGAGTGGTTTATGGCAATGGAATCCCCGCTCAAGATTCTGTACGTAGAAGACGATCTGGCGACCCGTACCATCTGCAGCTTTTACCTCAAAAAGGTCTTTTCGGATGTCGTCACGGCCAATGACGGTGAACAAGCCTGGGCTATCCTGCAAATAAGCTTGCCCGATGTCCTGATCTTGGATATCGAGATGCCGGGCATGAGCGAGTTTTCGCTTATTGAAAAAATGCTCGGAAGAGATCTGAAGGTTCCTGTCATAATCACGAGTGCCTATCATGATCCGGATACCTTGCGTCATGCCGCCAGCTTAAAGGTGAGAACCTGCTTCGACAAACCGTTCAAATTCGAGGCCCTCAGGCAGGAAATAGTATCGATAGCCTCCTCCGTCGTCGCCGAAGCAGTGACGCACCAACCGCTGCCCCTAATGCCCATACCTTGGGAGCCGTCATTAAGCTGACACCCCAATCCCCCACAGTAAGTGACGCCCCCGTAGCCGAGATTGCTCCGCCGCCGTGCCCCTTGAAGGTACCCCGCCCCCGGGCTGCATCCGTTGACCCGTCCTTCCGCTTTACCATTCCGACCATTTGAAAGATTATCACCGCGAGGTGTGCGCTCAACAAACAACACCTGCTCCTTAGAGGACTTTCGTGATGGGGCGGCCTGTGACGGTACCGCTACTTGTCGTGGCAGGTGAGGCATAGTGAGGAGCCTTTCTGTCGGGAGTAGACGAAATAGTTATAGGTGTTGTCGGCATCAGCGACATTGTTGATGTTGTGCATATCATGGCAGGTTGCGCAGGTCATGATTCGTCCCTTGTACAGTGAATCGAGGACCTTGCGTGACGACTTGCCGTCCAACCACCTAGTCTCCGCAGGACGAATGCCGTGTCGTTCTTCCGCTGCCGCTATGAAGTCGAAGCCGATCGGGTGATCATTGGCGAGATTTTGGTTCGCGCCGACGCCCGTTTGACCAAAGTTGTCTCCGGAGAGTCCCGGATGCGTTTCATGGGCAATGACACCGTCATGGCACGAGAGGCACAGCCTGGAGGGCCCGGCGATGATGTCGACCTCCCCGGGGTCGTAAGTTGCACTTTTATAGGGGATGAAGGTCCCCTGTGAGTCGGACAACTGCCAAAGAGGAGCCTGGGAAGGGCCTCCTGGCTCGTGTGCAATGTGACAATAGATGCAAACTCTGCCTTGATAGTCCGGCTTTACTGCAAAGTTGAGATCATGCTTGGAACCGGTGATTCCGGTGCCGGCATTCGGGCCGCACCATGCGTTGGCGTGTGAAAGTGCAAGTATGCAGAGGGATTGCAACAGAGCTTTGAGAGGCCTCATCACGGTACTAACCGCAGGCAGCAGTGGGTCGTTCGATGGTGGATTTTGAAATCTCTTGTCACGGGAATAACCTCCCTCGGATGCCGGAGGCTCCGGCCCGTGGCGTAGCCGGCTGCCAGGACCACGAAAGGACCCCGTAACTGCCTCTTGAACGCAATACTGTTCCAGGAGCCTCAAAAGGGCGTTGCCTCAGAGCCTAAAAAAAGGGATGGAATTAAAATGATTATTCAAATTGGGTTTGTGTACAGACAGCGAACATGTTCAGACTATAAGATAGTCGCTTAAGCTGAAGCGGCATTGATGATTACTTATTGCTTTGTGTGTATTCCGTATTGCAAATGCTACTCTACACATACAAATTTTATTTGTATGTCCGATGTGACCTGTTAGAACTGCCAGAATAAATCTTACAAGCCTATTGGATGATAACGTGTGGACACTGGTCGGGGAGATGGGGAAGATATGGAACAGGGAACGATGAGGGCGGCGGGTCTAAGCCCGGGATTAGCTCGCGAAACGACAGGTATTCCTGCCGGAGCGCTTTGCCAGGTACATCCCCCGGTCGGACGCCATCTCGAGATCCTTTGCCTCGTCAGCGTCCTCTGGGTAAATGCTGAGGCCAATGCTTGCTGTGACCCGCACCTCGATGTCGCCTATCATCACAGGGTGGGAGAATTCCTCCACAAGTCGTTCCGCCTGGGCCAGCAGGTCCTTTCGTCCGCCAACCTCCGGGACGATGACCGCGAATTCATCACCGCCCAGGCGGCAGATAATGTCGTAACTCCTTTTGAAGCAGTTTCTGAGTCGGGCCGCAGCCTTGACCAGTACCTGGTCACCGGCATCGTGCCCCAGCCGGTCGTTGATTTTTTTAAAGTTGTCCAGGTCCAGAAACAGCAGGCCAAACCTGGCTCCGCTTCGTTGTGACGACGCGACGGCGAGCGCGAGGCACTCCTGATACAGGCGGCGATTGGCGAGGCCGGTCAGGGGGTCGTGATGCGCCTGCTCGCGGATGATCTCCTCGGCCCTGAGGCGCTCCATCTCCGCGGAGGCGCGACTGGCGAAGATGCGTATGATGTCGGAGACCTCCGCGGTATTCGTGGTGGGGGCAGGGTCGAAGGTGCACAACACCCCGACAACCTCCCCGCTCGAATCGATGAGCGGGGCGCCGCAATAGCTCCTGATGCCGAGGGCAGCCAGGGGGTGGTCCCCGGTAAAGAGTTCGGCGACGCGATCGGAGTACACCTGGGGACCGTCCCTTACGACCGCTGCGCAAGGGGTGCCGGCCAGGGGATATTCGAAAGCCTCAAGTGTGTTACCCTGGCTGCAGTAGGCGAGCGTCTTAACGCGGTCCCGGCTTTCGTTTAGTTCCCCCACCAGGGCATAGCTTACGCCGAGCGTTTCGGTGAGGTAGCTGGCCAGTGAGTGGAAGAAATCCGCGCCTATTTTCGCCGAGATCCCCTTGGCGATATTGCTCAGGATGTGCGCGCTGCGCACCTGTTCGGAGATGTCCCGGGTGATTTCCACCGTGCCGACGATCTCGCCGCGTGAGTTGACCAGGGGTGAGGCGGTGCTCTCCAGGCTGAAATCCCGCCCCTGGCGCTGGAACAGTTGGCGGCTCGAGTGGGTCCCGCCGTGCCGCATGGCGAGCAGCGCCTGGCAGTCCGGGCACGGCTCGCTGCGGCCGTCGTGGGCGGTGTAGCAGGTCCGGCCCGTCCTTTCGCCGAGCAGGCCGGTCAGCGCGCTGTTCTGGTACACCACGGAGAGGTTCAGGTCCTTGATGGACACCCCCTCTCCCAGGCACTCGAGCACGGTGCGAAACTTGTTCTGCTCGTCCTCGAGCTGCCGCCGCGCCTCCAGGATCTCGCCGCAGCGCTTCACCGCCCAGATGAGCTGGTCCACTCCCACCGGTTTCAGGATGTAGTCTGAGAACCCCAGGCGTATCGCGGAAATGAGGCGCTCCTTGTCGGACACGGCCGTGGCCGCGATGGCCATCACCCGCTCGTCGATCTGCTTCAGGTTCGCCACCAGCTCCATGCCGTCCATGCCGGGCATGCAGATGTCCGTCACGACTATCGGGTGCCTTCTGGCTGCAAAGAGCTCCAAGGCTTGGCCGCCGCTCCTCGCGGTCTCGACCCGGGCCCCGAACTTCTCCAGCATCCTCCCCAGCAACAGGCAGGAGGCGGGGTCATCGTCGACGACCAGCACCTGGAAACCTTCGAGACTTGGCTCGACCAAGGGGTGCGCGCCCATTAAAGGGCCGGGCGCGGTTCTGCCGGCCGGGTCGGGGGGGCTGCGCCGCGAAGTCGACCAGGTAGGTCGGCACATGGGTACGTCCTGCACGCATACGCCCCCCTGATGGCAAGGACCAGTTCGGCCGACGCTGTTTCCTTGGCCAGGTATGCCGACGCGCCGCAACGGAGCGCCCTGAGGGTGTACTTCTCCTCCGAGTACATGCTGAGAACGACGACGGCGACCCCCGGATGCCCGGCCTTGATCTCTTCCAGGGCATCGAGCCCGTTTCCTTCCGGCAGGGCAATATCCAGTACGATGACGTCGACCTCCCTGACGGCCAGTACCGCGAACATCTCCCGGATGCCTCCCGCCTCCGCTACTACCGAGATGCCGCCGGCGTTTTCCAGCAGCCCCTTGATCCCTTCGCGGAGCATTTTGTGGTCCTCGGTAAGTAAAACCTTTATCATCACATTCACCCCTCTTACGGTATTGTGGCAGCCACGACGGCGCCTTCACCTTGATTCCGACATCCCCCGACCGAGCGCCCGTCCCCTCATGCCCAGCAGTCCAGGAGACGCGAGGTGCCCGGGCCCCGCGGGGGCGGCGGCCCACCCCGGGCGTAGGCGGAGATCAGGCGCTCCTTGTCGGTGACGGCAGCAGCGTCGATCACCACGACCTTCTCGTCAAGCAGCTTCAGGTTCGCCACCAGCACGGCGCCGTCCATGCCCGGGACGCGGAGGCCGGTCACGACTACCTGGCGCCTAACTACTTCAAGGAGCTGCAGCGCCTGCCGGCCGTTCCTCGCGGTCTGGACCCGCGCCCCGAAGCTCTCGAGCATCGTAACCAGTCCGGAGGCGGGGTCGACGTCCGCGATCAGTTCTTCCAAACTGTCGAAATGCGATTCTAGGCGGTTTTGGACCACCATCAGAGGCCCTCCTGTGATCCGTCCTTCCTGCGGCGAGGCCAGGGCGCTCTGCGGCGCCCCAAAGGCTTTACTGGCTGCAGCAGCAGCATCAGCTCGTCCGTCATCAAGGGCTTTGCCAGATAGCCGTCGAAACCCTCTGCGAGAAAGCGCTCACGGTCGCCGCTGCTCGCACAGGCGGTCAACGCGATGATGGTGGTGTGGCTCTTTGTCCTTGACTCCTGCTTCCTGATCCGGGCCATGGTGACGTCGCCTGACTGCACGGGCATGCGGATGTCCATGAGGATGCAGTCGTAACGGCCGCTTTTCCAGGCCTCGTAAGCCTGCACGCCGTCATCGGCGCAAACGACGTCGTGCCCCATTTTACTCAGCAGCCCCCGGATCACGCTCTGGCTGATCTTGTTGTCCTCCGCGACGAGGATGGAAAGGGGGAGGCCGTGGGGCGGCCCGTTCCAGCCGACCGCGGGTTCCGGCGGCACATCATGGGAGGAGAGGGAAAAGGGGATCGTCGCATGGAAGACGGAGCCTGCGCCCGGCGTGCTTTCCACCCGTATTCCGCCGCCCATCAGCTCGGTGAGCCTGCTGCAGATGGCGAGCCCCAGGCCCGTCCCGCCGTACTTGCGGGTAGTGGAGGGATCGGCCTGGGAAAAGGCTGAGAAAATGAACTGCTGCTGCAGCGGGTCGATGCCGATACCCGTGTCGGCCACGCTCAGGTCGAGCACCAGGTTGTGCAGGCTCTGTTTAAGCACGGTCACCGCGACCGTGACGCCACCTGCGTCGGTAAATTTGACCGCGTTGCCCAACAGGTTCAGGAGCACCTGCTTCACCCTGAGTTCGTCGCCGTAGAGAACCTCGGGCAGCCCCGGGGGGATCTCCACGCTGACGGAGAGCATCTTGTCCTTGATGCTTATCGTCTGCGAGGCGATGACGTCGCGTATGCTTTTTCGCAGACAGAAGCCGAAGCGGTCCATGTCGATCTTGCCCGCCTCTATCTTGGAGAGATCGAGGATGTCGTTGATAAGCCTCATGAGGTTGCTGCCCGACAGTTGGAAGCAATCGAGGTACTCACGCTGTTCGGCGTCGAGCTCGGTCAGCGCCATGAGCTGGGCCATGCCGAGGATGCCGTTCATCGGGGTCCTGATCTCGTGGCTCATGTTGGCGAGGAATTCGCTCTTGGCAGAGTTGGCCGCCTCGGCAAGCCTTCTCAGCTCTACGGCTTGCAGCATGTCCGCCTCCCGGCCGCGCAGCGCCCCCACGATGATGTAGATGCAGAACAGCAGCACGGCGCTGCTCACCGCAGCGAGGCCCGTGATCCCCTTCACGGTGCGCAGCCAGCCGTCCAGCACGAAACCCTCCGTTACCGTGATGTTGACCAGCAGCGGGTAGCCGCGCACCGCCCGGGCGGCACCGAGCCGCGCCACATCGCGGCTGCCGTCCGAAATGCGGGGCGCCTTGAGGTAGATGACGCCGTGATCCCGCTTCATTTTGTTGATGATGGTGAAGGTGGATCCCGTGGTGTTGGTCTTGCCGATCAATTCCTCCCTCAAAGGCCAGCGGGCCAGCAGGGAATAATCGTCGCGGTACAGGGTGATCGACGCATCCCTGCCGAGATTGATCCCTAGCTGTTGGTAGAACCTGGTGAACGCCTCGACGGAGATCCCGACCAGCACCAGGCCGAGCATGTTTCCCTTGCTGTCGTCGATCCTGCGGCTGATATAGAAGACCCATTTGCCGTTGCCTTTGTTCTGCACCGAGTTGCTGAGGTAGTTTCCGGCATGAGCGCTTGCTGCATGCCTCTTGAAATAATCCCGGTCCGAAAGGTTGATGGGGGGGGGAGGAAACGACCGGGTGAAGTTGATGACATCGCCATTGCTGGCGACGACCGTCGCCACATCGACTTGCGGCAGCAGTTCGACCTTGTCCTTCAGCATTTTGTTGATCTGGCCCGTGCCGAGGCGCTCACGAAAGGACTCCGGCGATTGGGCGCCCGCGGAATTGACCCTTTCCGAAATGCTGTCCAAGGCTCCGTAGGCCGAAACCATGACCTGGTAGGTGTGCTCGGCGAGCACCAGCGAGTAGTTGTCCATCTGGGTGCGCCAGAGTTTGTTCTCGTGCTCGCGGGTGCTGACCGCTGCAGCGATAGCCGAGATGATAATTGCGGCAATCAGCAGGGCTCCCAAGCCTATGGTGAGATCGCTCCCTTTTAACCGCTTCATGGACCCGATCATGCGAACTATCTCCGGGAAAAAGTGCCTTGCTTGCCGAGGCTGCGCCGGAAGGAAAGTGGCGGGGTGCCCGGGAAAGAGTGGTGACTACCTAGTTGACGTTGAGAAAAATACGCAGATTCTCCATGGCGTACCGGTCGAGAACAAGGTTCCGATGTTCGGGGATCGAGCCCGGGTAGGTGAGAGCTAACTCGCCGCCGCGCAGGGACAAATCCGACCCCCCGCCGCAGCTGGTGTCGACCTCGCCAAGCATGTGGCAACCGGCGCAGTTTAGCTCGTAGGTGTCTCTTCCTTGCTGGAGGTACGCCTCGGAAGGGGTTGGGGTGGCCGCGCCGAAGGTCCCCAGGGCGAAGCCGAAGGACCCTTTCAAGTGGTACTGGGGAGGAAGTGCCAGTTTCGAGTCGTAATCGGTCATGACCACGTCGAAACTCCCGGAGACATAGCCGGTCGACGTCGATCCCGTCTTAAATGATATGACGCCGGCTTCGACCTTTTTCTTGACGGACGAATGTGTGTTGAACAGGTAGAATGAGCCTGGGAAGGTGTCCATGTGATCACAGGCTTCTATGGAGTAGGTCTTGCCGCCCAGGTTCGGCATCGTCTGGTTTCCCGATTTCGGGATGTCGATCCTCGCGACGCAGCGAAGTTCGGGGTCGTTTACCGTTGCCCCTTTGTTAGCCTGTAGCGACCAGAAGGCAGGGTTGTCGGTGGAGTAGAGGAAGGTCGGCTTTGCCAAGCCGTACTCGTCAACGGCCGTGTCGAAATAATTCCTGCCGTCCGCCGCCCCGGGTGACGCAGGGACGCCACCGCCGCAACTGGTCAGGGTGAACAGGACGGATGCCAGCATGAGCAGCAACGCTGCTGCGCTTAAGTATTGCGGTGCTGACTGGTGCCGGGATAGGCTCAAGGGGAGGAGTTCTTCCTCCGATGGCTGGAACCGCAATTTTTTGCGGGAGCGAAACGCGATCATGACTCAAGCAGCTCTGACATGGCGACCTCGAATGGTGTTGAGAAGTTTAATACCGGCTGCTACAGCTGGCCGATCCCTCGTTGTGCTGCTGGCCCTGCAGCCTCTGCCCTCTACTTGAAAGGTGAGCCACCCCAGATGTGCGCCGTGTAGCCTATTGCGGTAAGAATGTCGGCTTTATTCAACGGCTGGTCGACATGAAAGACATTGATGCCGTGCCGAAACCTTGAGGTTAAAGTCTCTTTCAAGAGGGTGCCGTCCGACACCAGGCACAACGTGCTGGCAGGGTACTCGTTTCGGGAACTCTCCACACTGCGGATGTGCAGAGCGGTGTGAACCCCGTTCATCCCAGCTATGCCTAAGAAAAATACGATCGCGTAGGGCGAGCCTGACTCGAGCCCATGTGTGAACCTGAACAATGCGTCATCGCTGTTATGGGCGATCTCCACTGTGCAAAAAGGGGCCAAAACCTCATTGAGCGGCCCGGGGTCGGAAGCTCCTCTGGGAATAATGAGTGCTCGCATCCTTTCCTCCTGTGCAGGCAGAATATGCTGCGTTCACTGCCCATGCCGGACGATGGTTACAGCTATGCTATGTCTCTAATTTGCCATAGAGACAGGCGCTGTGTATGCCCGCTAGCCGACTATTGAGGAGCAGGAATAATTCCTACATCGTGAGCTCAATGTCGTCTGTGCTTCAGCTGAGCTTAGGATGGTTGTGAGGAGAGGACGTGCGTCTTACTCTGATGTCGGAGGTTTGGGGGATGAATCGGTGGGGACTAGGTAGGGCGTACAGTACATCGGTGCAGCATATTTGCATCGACAGGGCCTTTTCCGAACACTATGATGCTCCCGCCCAATCGCGGCAGGTAGCGCCTAGAATGTACGGCCTGAGCAGGGCGTTCGCCTGCAGTTTAGCCAGGAGTTCCAGGCCGCTGTGGCCGGGAAGCGATATCTCCAGGATGATGGCGCCACGTTCGGTTTGGAGCAGCCTGGCAGCTGCTGCCGTAGGCTCGGTTCCTCCTGTCGGACTCCCGACGTTTTCGTTGATAAAGTGCTGCAATTCACGGTGCAGTTGCAGGTCATCCCTCGTTAAAACGACCTTGACGCAGGCCGGAGGCGAAGCCGATGGAACCTTCTTCACGGCTGGTGGCAGCTGCCGGTAGCGCCGTCTCCTCTGGTACATGTATTCTCCCTTTCCCTTGCCCTGGCACAACTGGGCGCCAGGGTTTTGTACCAGATCGGGGTGAATACCGTATGCCCGTTGTGGGCCGAATGACCTGTCGGAATCGCTCCTACGCCGGAGGGCGGGGAAACGGGGACCCGGCGCCCCTTTCGGGGCGGAGCATTTCCGGGGAGCGCAATAGCTACCGGTCGTCGGACAGGCCGTTTTTTATCACGTACGTCGTCAGCTGTGCGTTGTTCTTCATCCCCATCTTGAGCAGAACCCTGGTGCGGTAGGTGCTGATGGTCTTTACACTGAGGGAAAGCTTTTCGGCGATGCCCGACAGGGTGATTCCGGAGCCGATCATGCATGTGACCTGGTATTCGCGGTCGGACAGGAGGGTGTGAGGGGCGTCCCCCAAAGGATTGGCCAATTCGCAGAATAGCCGCTCCGCCAGGCTTTGGCTGAGGTATTTGCCTCCCGCATGAGCCTTTCTGATGGCATGGACCAGCTCGACCGATGCGGTCTCCTTGGTGAGGTATCCCGCCGCGCCGGAACGAATCGCCCTGAGGGCGTACTGCTCTTCGGGGTGCATGCTGAGGATGATCACGGGGATGGTCAGGCGCTCGGCCTTCATCTGTTTGAGGGCGTCCAGCCCGTTTCTGCCCGGCAGCGTTATGTCCAGTACGACGACGTCCACCTCAGTGGCAGCCAGTTGCGCGAACAGCTCCTGGATGTTGGCAGCCTCAGCCACGACCTCGATGTCGTCAGTGTCGTTCAGCAGGCCCTTGATCCCTTCGCGCAGAATCTTGTGGTCGTCGGTAAGCAAAACTCTTATCATTTTTTCCTCCTCTCTATCGGAATTGTGACACGTATGACCGTACCTTTACCCGGGGTTCCCGCGATGTCGGCATCGCCCCCCCAGCGGAGCACCCGCTCCCTTATGCCCAGCAGTCCCAGGGACTCGAGGTTCTCCAGATCCGAGGGAGCGATGCCCCGTCCGTTATCCGCTACCTGGAGGATCACTCTGGTTCTGGAAATGTCGAGTTCGACGTCCACCCGGTTCGCCCCGGAATGCCGCATGACGTTGGTCATGCTTTCCTGGAAAATGCGGAACAGGGAACTTGAGCGTTCCGGGTCCACCGCGAGGTCCCTGCGGGGGATCCGGATGTTGCAGGCTATCTGGCGTTCCCGGTACAGCTCGAGCTGGGATTCGACGGCGGCAACCAGCCCCAGTTCGTCCAGCATCCGCGGCCTGAGGTCCCTGGTGAGGCGCCGGGCGCACTGAATGGTTATGCTGAGGAGGTCGTTCATCGCGCTCAGCTTCTGGGCGTATTTCACATCTCCCTCGGGCGCCCTTTTCTGAAACCAGGCAACGTCGATCATGAGGGCCGCCAGGAGTTGGCCAAGTTCGTCGTGAATCTCCTGGGCTATGGAGGCACGCTCCTGTTCGGCCACCTTCTCTATCCTCTCCGCAAGCCTGCGCAAGTCCTCCGTCCGGAGGGCTACCGCTTTCTTTAGCATGCCTTCGCTTTCCCGCAGGACGAGTTCGGCCTCCTTGTAGGTGGTGACGTCACTGAGGAAACCGAACCAGGTCAGCAACCCGTTTCCGGAGTGCCTGGAAACGGCGGCGGCCTTGATCCATAACTCGCCCTTGGGCGACTGCAGGCGGAATTCGTTGACCACCGGCTTGCCGGGCTGGCCCGGCTGCGCTAATGACTTTTCCAGCGGCTCCCGGTCCTCCGGATGCACCAGGGCCCAAAAAGGCGCCCCGTCCATTTTCACGGCTTCGTGGTCAAAGCCGCAGACTTCGGCCACGGGGCCGCTCATGTAGGGGAAGCTCCCTGTCCCGTCGGGATTCTTGACGTACTCGAACAGGACGCCGGGCGCGGTGTCGGCGATGAGCTGCAGCCGCTCCTGAAGTGCGAGACGGCGGTGCAGTTCCTCCTGCGCCTCGTGGGCCTGGGTGATGTCGCGGGCAACCCCGAGAATGCCGAGCAGCTTTCCGGCCCGGTCGTACAGCGGTATCTTTTTCGTCTCCAGCAGGACCGTGCCCCCGTGGTTCCTGCTGGTAATCCACTCGTGGTTGGTCTGAGGCTGGCAGGCGCTCACTACGATCTGGTCTCGCGTCTTGAAACCGTCGGCGACGTCCTGCGGCCAGAAGTCGTAATCGGTCTTGCCGATGACCTCGGATGCGGGGGTCCCCGAAATCGCCTCGAAGGCGGGGTTGCACATCAGAAAAACGCCATCGGTGTCCTTGGCGAAAACAAGGTCAGGAATGGTACTGAGAATTGCTTTTAGAAACAGCCTTTCGCGCTCCAGTTCCTCTTCAGCGATGATGCGGGCGGTGATGTCGCGGGAAATGCCGAAAATACCGGTCACCTGACGGTTCGAGTCCCAAATGGGTCCCATCACAACGTCGAAGCAGCGCGACTCGCCCTGCGTGTTGAGCAGAACTTGTTCAAAGTTCAGGATCTTCCCTTCGTCAAGGACAATGCGGTCCTGTTCCGTCACGGTGACGGCTCCCCCTGGGGTGGCGCCTTGGCGGACCGTCTCTTTCGCGGTTATCCCGAAATACTCCTGACAGGCCTTGTTCACCAGGATGGTGCGCCCGTTCCGGTCCTTTACCGAGATGGGGTCCGGGGTCGTTTCGATGACGGCCTGGAGCAGTTCCTGGTTCTCCCGCAGTGCCTTCTCGATGCGTTTACGGGGCGAAATGTCTTGTACGGTGCCCGAGATGGTGCGCGGCTTGCCGTCATCGGTCCAGGAGACGATCTTTCCCTGGGAAAGAACCCAGACCCAGTGCCCGTCCTTGTGCTTCATCCGGCTCTCGCACATGTATTCCGAGAGGTCGCCGTTCACATGCCATGAGAGCAACTGCCTGCTCAGCTTGAGATCATCTGGATGCCCGTGGTCGTCCCAGGTTTGGCGGGTGGTGGGTCCCAGCTCCTCCAGACGGTAGCCGAGTATGTCGGCCAACCGCTCGTTGCAGAGCAACTCGTCGGTCTGGACATCCCACTCCCAAGTCCCGATGTTGGTGCCGAGGATGATGTTGGCAAGCCGCTGCTGCTGCAAGCTGAGTTCCGCCGTGCGTTCTTCGACACGCGCTTCCAGGGTCGCATTCAGGTGCCGCAGTTCGACGTGCGACTGCCGCAGTACAGCGCTCATGCTCTGCACGTTGTCGGTCAGCCCTTGCAACTCCACGGTCGACGGCCTGGGCCAGGCGATGGTCGCGCCGGCGGCGATCTGCTCCGGCAACTGGCGGGTAGCCCGTTCGAACTCCGAAAGGAGAACGGAAATCCTTTTGGCAGACGGCCGGGAGATCAAAACGATAAGCACCAGCAAGGCTCCGATTCCTGCCATGGCCTGCAAAATATGTTGCGAGGCGGTCAGGAGCGTCCGCTTGAGTGGATCCTCCACCACAAGCCTCCAGCCCGGATGGTCCGCAACCGGCACCTCCTTTACATACAACGACGACATCCAGCGCTTTGCGGGACCGATCCCCGACTGCGGGTTGGGTATCCAATGCGCGACACCCTGGGAGATCGGTTTCAGGGTTCCGTTGGCAGGCAGTGAGAACGGATTGAGGGGACGCAGCGTCTTGCGCGTGCTGATCACGATACGCCCTAGGTCGTCTACAAGGGTTATCTCGGTTACGCCGTTTTGGACCGCACTTGCCAGGACCTGCTTCAGGGAATCAAGGTCCGTTACGCCGAAGACCGCTCCCCGATAACCCGCGGCCGAGAGGATCGGGACGGCCAGAATCAAACGCGGCCCGGGCGTGCCAATCCTGCCGCTGAATAGCTGCAACACTTTCGGGTGCTGCGCCTTGACGAGCAGCTTGCTGAAGCTCCGGTCGGAAAGGTCTATCCCGAGAGTGGAGGCGCCGTTTTCATCGCGCACGGGTGAAAATGCGGTCGTAACGGCCAGGGGGTCGATTATTCCGAGCCGCTGAAACCGCGGCATGGTGCGTCGCATGGCGTCAAGGTTCCTCTGGGCCAGGGACGCATCCGGACCTTGGGATGTCGACGCGAGATAGTCAAGAGTCGAGTAGTTTCGGCTGAACCATTGCGAGATGAGGACCTGGGAGGCATTAGCCGTTTGCTCGGTGTGCAGCAGCAGGCTATCCAGGTCTTCTTTCAGGGCCTGGCGGAGGCCGAAGTACAGGGAGATAAAGGCCGGGACCACCACGGATAAGGATATGACGATGCAGATGATCGAACGGATGCTTGGCAGCCTGTCTTTGTCCCCTTTGCATGAGCAATAGACGATGTAGCAGGCGGATGCCAGGAGGGTGTTGGATATCCCGTTGATGCCCTGTTTAAGGCCCATTACAAGCGTCGCTGTTATCGGGAAGCCCATCACGATCTGGTAAAAGAACAGTACCAGCGCTATTCCGGCGCTGGGCCAGAAAATCAGGTTGTTGACGACGGCGTCCCAGTTCCGCTTTCGATAGAACAACCCGGTGCAAACCGCCTCGGCGCTGAAGATCACCACCGCCCAGGGGTGATGCCAATGGTGCCAGGTACAGGCTGAAGCGATCAAGGCAGCCGTCACACCGGTCAGCATTCCGAAGCGCATCAGGGCAAACATCGTGACGATCGAGCCGAACAGGAAGTCGACGTTGAAAAATATCTCGACCTTGAACCAGTTGACCGCAAAGCCTACGGCTCCGTAGGCAAGACCGGTCAGTAGTGCTTGAAAGATAGTGGGCTGCTGGCTGTCCGTTCTGGGGGGAGCTGTTGTCATATTGTACTCCGTGCAGCCTTATTACTCCATGTTGACCTGTTACTGGATGTGCAGTGCCTTTATCTCCTGCTCTTTCTGACTACATATGCCTCGTGTGGCAAGGGTTGGCACCATTGAGTCTCTTTGCTTGGCGCGGACCGCGGCAGGTCCTGCCAGACTTCAATTAGTTGCCATTGTAGGCTAAGCATCGCTCCAGTGACAAGATCGGTATAAATCCCAAATACTTGAGGGTAGAATTCCTACAGGCTCTCGGGGCGTTGTGTTTTTCGCGTGAGACAGTCGAGATCAGGGGAAATCCCCCTAGTATAGACAGGGCGCTTGCCGACTCCAGAGGAACATTTGCCTTTTGTAAGAAAAATGCGTACGCCGTTAAAGGCGCAAGGCGGATAGGCAGTTTTTCTTCAATAAGGTACTGATACCGTGAGGACGATCTTGACGAAGACCGCCGTCCGGATGTGCCTGACGAGTTTACGGGTCATAACCGTAGAGTGACCAACGGGGGCTTGACGCACTTGGAGGAAAATTTCAGGCGACCAGAGATGACGTGTTCGAATCTATGCTGCAGGGGGAAACTATGTCACCAACCGTAGCCAATGTGGAGCGAGCAATCAGCCATCGGATCAATACCCGGATCGCGATCTTCGACGGCCCTTATCAGAAAAGGCTTTTGCTTAATTATTCAGTCAATCTGAGCGATGGAGGGGTGTTTATCGAAACCGCGGATCTACTTCCCGTCGACACCATGTTTGCTGTGAAGTTCAAATTGCCGGGCTTCGATTCCATCATTTCCTGTCAGGCGAGGGTGGCCTGGACCAACGAGCCGGCGTTGCCCAAAAAACCCAACCTCCCCTCGGGTATGGGGTTGAGTTTTCTCGATCTCTCCCTGAAGGACATGCACGCCATACGCAGCCACATAAGCAGGGGCGGGCTGGTCCCCACCTGGTAAGCCGGTGCGGCGCACCCGGGAGATGCTCGTTTGCCCTCGGTGCGCGTGTCCGGCGAAGCGGGACCTCAGGCAGTGAAACCTTTGATTCTTAACGGGATAAAGGATGACAACATGAGAAAGGTAATGGGCATCCCACTATGCATATTGCTGTTCGCTCTTTCCCTGAGCGCGGACGGTTGGTGTGGTTGCGAGCCTGGGTCCGGAATTCAGGGGTCCAAGCATGACCTGAAATTTGACGAGACAAGCACTGGCGCGGCCGCGGGATGTGCGCCCTGTCACGGTAATCTCGTGGATGGTGCCGCTAAAAAACCTTTCCCCTTTTTGGGGGCGGGGCAGAGTGATCACGGGCCGGCAATTAAAACGGCGCAATCGAAGAGGTTAGCCGCAAACGATCCGCTCGTCGGGCCATCTAGGACCTGCTTAGCCTGTCATGATGGGGTTATTACCACTGATAGTCTAAACCCCCTGGATGGACTGGGAAGGGAAGGGGACCCGGATATACGCAGGCATCATCCGATTGGCGTCGACTATGCGGAAATATCAAGTCGACGGGTTGATTTAAATCCTCCAACCACTGAGTGGATTAACTGTTCGACGAAAAGAAGCATAGCTGACTCATTATATAACGGCACAATCATAACCTGCGCCACCTGCCACGATATTCATAACAACTATGCCTCTGCGGTTCCTGATACCGCTCCCAACTATTATATTTATACCAACCTAGAAAATCTCTGCCTTACCTGCCACCTGTCATCCTGAAAACAGGTGTCGGTAGCCCTGGCCGGGCGTATGAGGCAGCGCAGGGCTCTGAACCTCTGTGCGAAAAGACGCGGATGTGAGCCTGGCCAGAGCTCTGCAGCAACGAGGCCGCAATGGCGGGAGTGAAAATGCGCAAGGTGGGCGATGTTCAGACCGGGCAGGTATGGTGACAACCGGGGCGGAAGTTGCGCAGGAAGCCCGCCTTCCCGGTTCTGCATCAGGGTAATGGCTTGAGAACGGTTTGGGTGCATAGCTTATCAACATGATCCACTTGTATCATTCGATCGTTAAGAGTTTCACCGAGGCTTGGAACACCATACCCGAAATAAAACCGCCCGATCATTAACGCGTGTATCGCTGCCGCAACCTCTACGGCGGACAATTCCTTGAGAACGTATCCATGAGCCCCGGCGTTTACTGCGCGAGTACAGTGGTCGCTAGAGTCGTAAACACTGAGCATCAGTACCTTCACCCATGGCTGCCGTCGGGAGATGATATGAGTTGCGTCGATGCCATCCATCTCCGGCATGGATAGGTCCATCAGGATCACGTCTGGCAGGAGTTCCTCAGCCTTTGCAATCCCGTCTCGTCCGTCCACAGCCTCACCGACAACGATAAAGTCTTCCTCCTCTTCGAGGTACCGGCGGAGAGCCATGCGAATCACTGCATTGTCATCGACGATGAGTATCTTGATGGCCACCTATGATGCCTCCTTGATTTCGAGCCTGATTGTGGTCCCTTGCCCCAAGTCCGAATGAATACTGAAAACTCCGCCGATCAGCCTGGTCCTCTCTCGCATATTAGTGATTCCCCACCCGGACTCGGCCGACTGCGGTGACGTATCGGGTGGCACAAAGCCCTTCCCGTTATCTGTGATGGTAAGCCACCCGCTCTCTCCCACCGTAACCAGGGAAATGGTCACGGCCTTGGCCGCGGCATGTTTCACGATATTGCCCAACGCTTCCTGGACTATGCGAAATAGTGTTTCTTCCACCTTTAACGTTAGTCTCGGGCCTTGCTGATCGGCACTTACGGTGACTTCGATGCCGAACCGTAGCGAAAATAGCTCCGCATGCATGCGAATGGCGACAGTCAACCCGCGGTCCTCCAGTTGCAAAGGGTGCAGTTCAAACATTAAACTCCGAATTCTACGGCTCACCTTGATCGTCAACGTTCTCGAGTCTTCAAGTATTGCCTTGAGCTTTTTCTCTGGCTCGCCATTCAGGTGACTACTGACGTAGGCCAGATTTAAACCAAGGGCTGTGCAATCTTGGGCGACGTCGTCGTGCAGATCTCTAGCGATACTTTTTCTCAGGTCCTCTTCCATTGCCAGGAGGCGCTGGGCGTAAACATCGGCTCGATCCTTGGCCTCTCTCAAATCCTGAATGTCGGTGCAGGTGCCGAACCATTGGTAAACCTCACCGCTCGCGTCTCGAACCGCCGCGCCGCGTACCAGCCACCAACGATAGACTCCGTCTACGCGTCGCAGACGGCATTCCAACGAGTAGGGTTCCACTAGTCGCGTCGCGCGCTGCCAAGCCTCCCATGCAACCCGCTTGTCATCCGGGTGGTAAGGAGTATTCCATCCATGCCCGCGACTTTCTTCCAGCGTAAGCCCTGTATAATCTACCCATTGCTGGTTGAAATACACATTCCAACCATCAGGCCTGGTTGCCCAAACGATTTGCGGCAGGGCCTCGGCCAGGTTACGAAAATGCTCGTGCTCCTGCAGCACTTTCAGCGCAACTTCCAGGTCATACTTGGTCCGGCGGAGTTCCTCATTCTGCGCTTCTAATTCTATCTGATGCACGTGCAATTCATGAAGGATCTGTTTCTGGTAATACGAGGATTGAATCCCTGTTTCATACCATCTGTGACACGATCGTCATGAAAACAGTCTGTCTTGGATCTATCTATGATTTGGTCGACGTTGTTATTAGTCATAGCGAGGTCCTTTTTATGACCCAAGTCACTGTTTAATATAATTGTATTATATTATAACTTTAATAATCTTTATGCAAGACCATTGTGAGAAGAGTAACCTACTTTGCCAGCGATCTTGATTGCCGACGCTGCGGTTCGTGGTTATTTAGCCTTGACCTCTTGGCTCTTCGGTTTAGATTCTACAACAGTCTGGGCTTTTATCTTGTCCAGGTAATTAGCGACAAAGACAAACTCGTCCAGGTGGTCCCGCACCCCATCGTTATTGAGGTCATGAAGCGGAGCTTTGGTGGTGCCCGTCTCTTTTAGGAACCTTTTCCAACCTTGCTCGTCAAGAGCCAGTTCTGTCTTTACCCGTGGGGCTACGGTGAGCGGATATTCGAAGTCCGCAGTCGCGCCTATCGCCGTTACGGTAACTTTCACACTGTCGGCCCCCGGCAAAACCTCCAGGACCCATCGCTCCTGATTCTGCTGGTCTTGCCTACAGGAAAGCAGTTTCCCGCCATTCACGGCAAACTTCACAGACGGTGAGATTCCGGGCTGAAGGTTGATGGCCAGGACGGCCGTGCTGGCGCCATCGCTCAGCAGTATGGCAGGTTCCTGGCGGAAATTTTGAGGTGTCCTGTCAGCGAAGAGCTCAGCCATATCCGAAAGCTTTTTACTCCCGCCGTACTTCTGGAACCGTTCTGAAATCCCCTGGTAGACAACATGGTGTGGAGCAACTGCCGACTTAATTTCAGGGGGCGGCGTGCCGGAGGGCTGGTCCTGTTCCGCGGCCTGGGCTACGGCGGTTTTTTCGGCGCTGGTCGCATCGGGCAACGTTGGGGTGGGGGGGGCAGGCGTATCGGGTCGCTGCTGCAGGTCTGATGGCAGGGTGACCGTTCCTGGGGAAACCTGTTCCGAGAGGTTGCCTGTTCGTGCTGCCTGCGCTGTCTGTGCTGTCTGAACTGCCTGAACTGCCTGTGCTGCTTGTGCTGCTTGTGCCGTCGCGGACTCGCTTAACTGGAGATTCTCAGCCGCAATGGCCGCTTCTGGAGCGGTTTCCACCGTTTCGTTGAAGTTTGAAGCGAGTGACAGACTGCTGTCGTTGAGCATATTATAGCTGACCGAGAGGATGCCGCCGGTCCCACTTTTGGAGGCAAAGGTAATCGCTGCTATGGGGCCGCTCCCCGAGAAAACAGTCTTGTTGATAACCGCAATCTTGATGAGTCCGCGTATCGCGTGTGTTTCGGCAAACTGTGCACCGGAGGCCAGTCCCGCCTTGGTGACCGAAGGGGCGCCCAGGGACGCCGGGTCGTAAGCGATATCGAGCTGGATTCCGGTAACGCCATCCATGCCGATCCCTTCCACCGAATATGAGGAGGGGTTCCCGGTGGGGACGACCGTAACGGATGCGGCAAACGCCGGCGAGGTGAAAAGCACGGCTAGCAGCAAGGAACGGACAATAACTCTAGTATGCAACATGAATCCTCCTTCCAACATGTTTATCGCCGTGAGGCTTGCTTCGCAGTCACGGACTTCAGGGCAAATAAAGGGCCGTACCTCAGGCCGGAGTGAATCCGAACCTGACATACGGCCCCATGTACTCGTTAAAACCGCTGGCCGGAGTTATCCGGCCCGGGGTTTCAGTGCACTAAAGGCCCTGTCAGGGAAGCGTGGTACACAAAAGTTTTCCCTGAAGCGGCGCCTGCCTCGGTGACCGTGAAGCTGTAGTCAACAAGCGCAGTTGCGCCGTTTACCGGAGACGCCATCAGGTAGAATCTCACCTGGTCTCCGGCCGTTATGGTTTGTCCGTTGCTAAGGCCCGAAATCGACGCAGTGATAACGGGTGAAGCTGAATTGACGGCGATGTTACTCACGGTGTAATCCGCACCGAAGGCCGCCAGCTTGAATGACGCCAACGTCGTCGTTGCAGGAGTTAAAACGTCGCTCTGGCTGTAGGGTAGTGCGAGGATATCGTCTCCGTAGTACGCGACTCTGGATAGCTCCAGGTAGGGGGCCACCGCGGTAATGACGACGGTGACCGGAAGGCTGCGCACGTTGTGTAGGTCACTGACGGTCAGGGTTACGCGATACTCCCCGACTTCGTCCGCGGTGAAGGAAGGTCCGGGTGCGGTCGTGCTCGAAAGCTGTGCGGCGCTGCCGGGCGGGTGTGTGGTCAACTCCCAACTATAGGTCAGCAAAGAGCCGTCCGCGTCGTCGCTGTTGCTGCCGTCAAGCTTCACCACCTTGCCGACGGTGACACTGCGGGCCGCCGAGCCGGCATTCGCGACAGGGGTGGTATCAAAGGGCGAGGCTGTTATGGTCACCGTGATGGCGGCGCTGTCTACGGTACCGTCGTTCACGACCAGCCTTACCACATAGTCTCCGGAAACGTCAGCCGTGAACAGTGGTCTGGCGCCGGTCGTGCTGGTCAGGTTGCCGGTACTTCCCACGGGTTTTGAGCTGAAAGCCCAGTTGTAGGTCAGCTTGTCGTTGTTGGCGTCGCTGCTGGTGCTGCCATCGAGCATCACCTGGGTGCCGGTGACGACGGTACGGTTGAAGCCGGCGTAGGCCACCGGCGCCGCGTTGCTGTTGGAAGCGGTGATGGTGACGACTGCGGCTGTACTGTTGGTCTCTCCGTCGTTGACGACCAGGTTCAGGACATACGGGCCGGCGACGTCGGCTCTGAAGGTAGGGGACACTACGGCGGCGCTCGACAGGGCCGCGCTGCTACCGGCCGGTTTGGAGGTAAAGGACCAGCTGTACTTCAGCGGATCGCCATTGGCATCGCTGCTGCCACTGCCGTTCAGGGCGACCAGCGCGCCTCTGATGACGCTCTGGGCGCTTCCGGCGTTGGCCGTGGGTTTGGCGTTTTGGTTTTCGCCGGACGCCGTAACGGTAACGACTGCGGTGTCGCTAGTGGAAGTTCCGTCGGAGATGACCAGGCTCACCACGTACATGCCGCTGATGTCGGCGATGAAACTCGGCAGGGCGGCGGTTGCGTCGGAAAGAACCGCGCCGCTTCCGGTCGGCACTGACGTTAAGGCCCAGCGGTAGGTCAGCAAATCGCCGTTGGCGTCACTGCTGGCGCTGCCGTCAAGCGTCACGAAGGTGCCGATTTTCACGCTCTGGGCCGTCCCGGCCTGGGCCACGGGGACCGCGTTGACGCCCGGTCCGGCCGCCGTGACGGTCAGTTCCGAGTAGCTGGTGGATTTGGCGTCGGAAACAGTCAGGCCGAGTGTGTACTGTCCCGGCAGGTCGGCGGTGAACGTCGGGTTGACGTCCGCGGGATTGACGATCACCGCCGCGCTCCCGGCCGGCTTGGCTACCATGACCCATTTATAGGTGATCAGGTTGCCGTCCGCTCCGGTGCTTCGAGAACCGTCAAGGGCGACAACGGAGCCGGCCACGACATTTTGAGCCAGGCCGGCGACGGCTGCGGTAGTTTTGTTGTTGGGGGCGTTGCCGCCACCGCCGCAGCCGGCTAAACCGAACAGTGTGACGGCAAACAGCGCCATTAACAAAGTGGATACTCTCTTGCTCATTACCTACCTCCCGTAGGGTGTTGTATAAATCATCAGGCAGATTGCTGCGCGCCCGCGGGCTGTGGCCAACGTGACAACTGCTGGCCACAGCCCCGGCGTTTTATGCCCTGCTATCGTCGCTAGCTTGCGGTTATTTGCCTACAATCTGCCAGGGAGCCAGGAGAGCCGGCGTCACCGCCGCACTCGCGCTGGTGAACCTCACCCCGTTCAGGTACCAGAAAAGCGTGGCGCCTGTGGTCGGGTTTCTCCAGAGCAGGTCAGAGTTGCCGTCCTTGTTCAAATCGGTGACTCCGGCAATGGTCCACGGCTGCGCCATGTCGGCCAGGGTGGAGCTGACCCCTGCGGTGATCCCGTTCATGTGCCACACCACGGTGTTGTTGGTGTTGCCGGAGGTTTTTCTCCAGACGATGTCCGGGTTGCCGTCGGTGTCGAAGTTGCCTACTCCGGCGACATCCCACCCTTTTGCCATGTTTGCCAGGAAGGCGCTGGAACCGGTGCGGGTCGCACCGTCCATGTACCAGACGAAGCTGCTGTTGCTGTTCGCGGTCGGATCTCGCCAGAGGATGTCGGCGTTGCCGTCACCGTTGAAATCGGCGACTCCGCCGACCACCCAGGGCGCCGGTTGCGTCGCCACGGTGATCTGTCCCAGCTTGGTGACGCCGTTCATGTAGTAAATCAGGTTCGCGCCCGTGGCCTGGTTGCGCCAGAGCAGGTCGGTCTTGCCGTCGTGGTTGAAGTCGCCGGTGGCGACAATCGACCAGCCGGTGCCGGGTCCCGCGGGCAGTGCCGCTTGGGCAAGCTTGGCGGTGTTGTTCATGAACCAGACGATGCTGCTGTTGTTCGTGCTGTTGGTCCAGAGGAGGTCCGGTTTCCCGTCGTTGTTGAAATCCTTCGGCAGGTAGAAGTTGGCCGTATAGAACTTCCTGGCGGTCACGTTGGCAGCCGTGAAGGACGGCACCAGGCCGACAATGGCATTGGTTTCATCGGTCCAGCTGACAAACTGGTAGCCCGGGTTCGGCACGGCGGTGACGGCTGTCGCGTCGGAACCGCTTCTTACCAGCTGCAGTACCGCGCCGGTGAGTGTGCCGTTGGTACCGGGAGTGTAGGAAACGATGTACTGCTGGTAATCGGCTTTACATGCCACCGGAACGCCATCGTTGATCCCGGCGCAGAACCAGTTCCAGGGCCCCGCACCGGTCACGGGGGTCGTCGTCCCTGCCAGGCAGAGATTGGTTGCCGGAGCGGCTGTGAACATGGAGCCGTTACTTGCCCCGCAGACCCCGTCGACGGGAATGAGCGACGAGGCTTTGATGATGTTCGAGGCCGGAGACTCGCCGGCCGCGTTGTACGCGAAGATCCGGTACTGGAAGTAGGGGCTGGTCGTTATGGCCGCGTCCGCATCGGTGAAGCTTGTGGCGTTGGCGGAGGCGGTGCCGATCTGGGTGAAGTCCTCGCAGGTCTTGCCGGTGCAGCGCTCGATCCGGAAGCCTATTTCATTTTGTATGTTCCCCAGAGTCGTCGGTGCCGCCACCGGTGTGGGGTCATTCCAGGCGACCTTCACCGCGGTGCCGAAAATCTTCGTGTCGGTGGTCTGGACCGGGGCGTCCGGTGGTAGGTTCAGCACCGTGAGCTTGATGGGACGCATCATGTCCATCTCTTCATGGCTCAGGATGTGGCAATGCCAGACGTATTCCCACCCGAAATCATAGAGCATGTTGGTGACGCCGGAAGCGTAGGGCGACGGTGCGACGTAGGCCTGGCCGGTGACGGGGTCGATGCTGTTGAAACCCATCGTGGAGCCGATCGGTATGGACGGGTTGAGCGGCCTCAGGCTGTTCGGTATCCCGAAGGGAAGCTCGGGAGCGCGCGGACGCACGGCCACGATGGTGTCCTCCAGGGGGCTGATCTTGACGGTGTCCTTCCAGCCGAGCTCGTTGGGCTCGGGCATGAGGATCTGGCCGTCCCAGCCGACCCGGTTGATGACCTGCACGTCGAAAATGTGGAAGTGGATCGGGTGGGTGTCGACGCCGTTGTGCGATATCTTCCAGATCTGGGTGCCGTCGTCGAGCTTGTTGTAGCCGGTTGCGGCGTCGGGCACGATTTGGAGCTGCACCGACGTCGAGTTGGTGATGTTTTCGGTCGGGATGTCGGAGAACCCGTACAGGATCAGGTTCGCCGTCAGGGTCGTCGGGTTGGGTATCTGCATGGCGAGGTTGCCGCTCATGCGGCCGTAGACCGGGTCAAAGGAGGCCCCCATCTCGTCGTGGAGACCTTTTGCTTCCGTTGACGCGATCACCGGTTTGCCCGCTAGGGTCACGAATTGAAGATCCTGGTCGTTGATCTGTGCGATCCCTTCCCAGGGGTAGTTGGGCGGGAAGTACGAGGAGGGGTAGGCCTCCTTATACGCTTTCTGGCCGACGATGATCGGTTCCTGGGCGCGCTCGAAAAGTGTTTTGGTGGCGCCGGTTACCGGATCCGCCGGGTTCACCGCGCTGGCCGGAGCCGCCGCGGTGAACTCCCTCTCCAGGGCTCCCTGGTTGAAGGAAAACGCCGGATCGGTCCCGGCGGTGGGGCGCACGATGACCTGCATGACGGTGCGGGTGTTCGGTGCGTACCCCGGCAGCGTGCCGTGGGGCGCATTAAGGGGGTTACCGGGGTCGGCCATAAAGGTTCCGGAAGCGGCGTCGTACACTCCGCCTGCGCCGAAGCCGCCGGTGTCGCGGTTATCCGGTGAGCCGCTGTAATAGTCGTAGTTTCCCACCCCGGCCGGCCAGGCGGCGGGGGCGTCGTTGTAGAGGATGAGGGTCTTGCCGGCATAGGCGCTGAAGTCGACGATGACGTCGGCTCGCTCCGCGGGTCCGAGCGCCAGCCCCATTTTGTCGACGTTGCCGACCCAGAAGGCGGTCGGGTCGGTGATGTAGGTGATGGGTTGCTGCTCGATGACGACCGGTTTCGGCAGGAAGCCCCCCTCGGTGCCGATCTGCACGAATTTGGGCCCCCGGGTAGCGGGGTCGGGCACGCCGCCGTCACGGCCATCGATCGGCCAGAGCGCCGGCCAGCCGTTCCTGGCGGCCAGATCGGCCGACGCCGGCAGTATCTTGACTTCGGTTTTGTTGGAGCGGCCGGCCGCAAGGAGCCTGGCGTCGGGGCTTACGTTGGTCGGGTCGGAGTCGGCCTCGTAGAACGAGAGGTTCCAGAAACGGTCGCTTGCGGCGTTCAGGATGCGGAAGCGGTAGGCCCGCGGGTCGACGGTCAGCGAGGGGAAGGCGGTGCCGTTCACGACGGCGCTGTCCTGAAACGCTTCCATTCCCATCGAGGGGTGGGGTGTCCCGGGTATCTTGACGGGCTGGCCCGGTGTCGTGCAGTTGGCGTACACATTCTGATCAGGACTGCTGCAGTCCTGGTCGTAGTACGGGTTATCCACCGGCCCTTTGCTGATGATGGTGGCCGGGTAGAACCAGGGGCCGTACATCCAGCGGCCGAACGGATTGACGCCGTTGAACCCGGCGATGGAGGTTTGCGCCGGCATGTAGACATGCGGCAGCCAGAGGTCCCCCTCGACCGGTTCACGCACGCCGTTGACCAGGGGGCCGCTCCCCCAGTTCCAGAGGGGGTCGTACTTGCGGATTTCGGAGGCGTTGACGTAGGTCTTGTCCTGGATGATGAGCGGTATCTGGTCCGCGGGGATGATGCCGCGGGAAATGAGGTCCTGCTCGTACTTGTCCGTGATGATGTACCCGGCGGCTTCACCGGCGTAGACGTTGAGCCGGGTCATGCCGGAGGCATGGTCGTGGTAGAACATCAAACGGGCGCTCTGCTGGTTGGTGTAATAATAGGTGGTCGAGCCGTCGCCCGGGTCGGGCATGTCCGGGACGTTCTGCAGGCTTACCCCCTTGGTGAAGGGAGTGACCTCGCCTGCCGGGGTGATCCACTGGTGTGGTGTGCCGTCGCTGATCCAGGGGGTCCGGCCGCCATGCATGTGGATCGCGCCGCGGTTCTGGGTGTAGCTTGCGCAGGTGTTGGGCTCGATGGTGTTGTCGCAGGGCGCGCCCTCACCGCGATTGGCCCCCGGATAGGCCGGGCCGGTGCCGGCGCCCATGACCGTCGTGTCGACCGGGATGAAAAGGTCCCCGCCGCGGCCGACCGGGAGCCTGTTGGTGAATTTGACCCGCACCGGGCGGTCTCTTTCCGCGATGATGTTGGGCCCCAGGTAGTGGGGCGGGGGGGGGACGATCCCCTTGCCGGGGGCGGTGTCGGCCGCGCTGCAGGAGTGCTGGTCCGAGCCGCATTTGTTCTGGCTCGGCAGGGTCCCCGTCGAGAGGTTCGTGCCGCTGCTGACCTGCACATAACCGCGTAGCAGGGTTCCCGAGGCGGGGAGGTCGGAGTGCATCTGCTCATGGTATTCCACCAGGTCGATTTCATAGTAATCCGAACCGGGATAGGTGGTCGTGTCGGGCTTGCCGACGAAGAGAAACTGCCCGAGGTTGTTGGCGTTACCGCTGCCTAGTCGCGGGAGGGTGTCGACGAACTTGGCCAGCGGGGGGCTGTTCGCCCAGTTGGCCGTCGTGTAGTAGTCGGGTGTCGCCGGCAGGCCGTTGACAAGCGGACCGTTCGGGATGGAGGGGACGGTCCCCGCCCCGGCGAACTGGGGGATGCTCATTCCCTGGAGGTCTGGCCGGCCCGCAGCATCGATTGCACCCTAGCCGGGTCGGCCAGCCCGTTTCGGGGGGACAGCCGCCTGCTGTTCCACCTCTTCGCCAACCTGCTCGACAATGCGCTCAAGTTTTCCCCGGCCGACACCCCGGTCTCTCTCCGGCTCACCAGCGACATCCGAACTTTCGTCATTACCATAACCGATCGCGGCGTCGGGGTGCCCCATGAGGAGCAGGCCAGCCTGGGCAAGCACAAGTTCCGGGCCAGCAGCTCCGAAGGGGTGCCCGGCAGCGGCATCGGTCTGCACCTGGCAAAAATGATCACCCGCGTCCACAACGGGTCCCTCACCATCGAAAGCGCCCCCGGGCTCGGGACGACGGTCACCGTCACACTGCACCGGCGGCGAGCCAATGACGCCTGAGAACCGCGTTCCTCCTCGGCGCTCCGCTTACCGGGTATCGCCGCCACGGGCGCCGGTCACCGGGACCACACTAACGAGACTGACATGACGACAGACCTGAACCACATCATCGTGCTGGAAGATGAAGCAAACCTGCGCCGGGACCTGACGGAATACCTTTCCTCACAGGGGTACTCTACCGTCGGCGCCGGGTCGCTGGCCGAATTCCGGCAGGCATGCCTGCGCCGCGAGCCCGACGTGGTGCTGTTGGATATCAACCTCCCCGACGGCAGCGGTTTCGACCTGGCCCGGGAGCTGAGGCGCTCCGGTCGGGTCAGGATCGTCATGCTCACCAGCCGGGGGACCCTCGAGGACCGCCTGACCGGGCTTGATTGCGGCTCCGATGCCTACCTGGTGAAACATGCCGACCTGCGGGAAATCGATGCCACCATCCGCTGCGTGCTGCGGCGCAGCGCGGCGCACGCGATCGAGCCGGCCTGGCAGTACGACAGTCAGACCTGGCTACTGACCTCCCCCGGCGGCGTCAGCATCAAACTGACCGCCTCGGAGGCGATCTTTCTCGCCATGCTGTTGGAACGTCCCGGGGCGTCGGTCCCCAGGGAGCGGATCGCCGCCGCCATGCCGCGCCCCAGGGACGCCGCCGACCGCAGCCTCGATTCCATGGTCAAGCGCCTGCGCAAAAAAGTGGAGGAGGCCGCCGGGAGTAGTTTCCCGGTCAACGCCGTCTACAGCCTGGGGTACAGTTTCACCGCCCCGGCCCGCTGCGTCCCGGGCGCGCCCGGCATGTCACTCGCACCCGCCCGCCAACCGTTCCCCCCGATACTGCGCCAGCCACTGCACCAATAGTCATAGCTATTCCGACACTGACAAGTTCCCTCTTTCCGTCACCCTTATCTCCCGCTAACGGCCACCCTCCTTCAGGAGGGGGAAGACCGGCGCAGGTTTCCCTCCCGTTACCTCTGCGGGACGGGGACGCTTAGATATCCCGACGACGCTGCCGGCCGGGAGGGTTGGTTTGGTTCCCCCGCCCGCGCTGCCCGGTGGAGACGCCCCCGCCCCGCGGGAACGCCACTTTTCGCCATAATTCGACACTATTGGTACTTTGAACTTTGCAGCGCTTTTTGAGAGAGTGTTGACGGGGGGGGGGGTACGGGGAAAAGGACCGGTCCACAGTCCGGCTTACGTCGGAAACCTTCAGTGCTGCACCACGCGGGCGCAGGTAGTGACGAGCTTTTCTTTAAGCCAGCCCGCGGCCAGGCGCAGCAATGCGAGACCGGCGCCGAGGAGAAACATGGTGGAAGGCTTGGGGACCGGGATGCGGCCATCAGCGCCCGCGCTGAAAGCGCCGGACCCGGCGGGGGTCGGATCTTGCCGGGGACCGGAACCCACCGTGGCACGCTGCACCGTAGCCGTCACCTGAACCGGAGGTTCGGTGATTCGACGCAGCGGCGAATCTGTCGTGGCTGCGATGTTACTCCCGCTCGAAGGCGCTGCCACCTCGCTCGGGCCTGCAAACGTACTACTCCCACCTGGATTTGCTCCCTGTGCAGTTGCTGCGCCGAACGAAACGGCAAGTACCAGAGCCGCCAAAACACCCGTTTTCATCTTTTCTCCCCGGACCGCGCTGTGAACGTCGATGGCTACCGGGAAGCATCGACCGTGCCAGCCCTGTAAGGTGTCGAAAGGGAATCGTTTACGGGAAAAAAGTGCGCCCGCGCCTGCGCCGTGGTGTAAGGAATCCCGACAGTTCTGGCCGGTTTGCCGGTGTAACTGTCGGAATGTCTTACACATTCGACGGGTGACGGTGTGCGGGCCGCGGGGGGGGGCTCGCCGTGTAGGAATAACTTCCACCCGGCAATGGTCCAGCAGCCGACATACAGTGCAATCGAACAAATGCGAAAGTATCACTGGGGAACGTTGGCCTGGCAAAGCCACGACGACGAACAAGCTCCGGCGGTACGACCTGTCGCGACTCAGTAGACGGGGTTCAGGATGCGGGGCCGGTAATGGCGACTTTTAATGGACGGGGTGTCACGTTTTGATCATCAGGTTTCTGACCATAGCACTGCTGTGCACCCTCCTCGGGTGTGAAGGGAAGAGCAAGGAAGCCCTGTACTCCGAGGGAGTGGCGGAGCTGAGCAAGGCCAACCCCGGCGGCGCGGTCATGCTGCTCAAAAGCGCCCTGGAAAAGGATCCCGCTTACCAGGACGCCCGCTTCCTGCTGGCCAAGGCCTACCTTGCCTGCGGCAAGTTCGACCTGGCGCTGAAGGAGTTCGGCAAGGTTTCCCCCCAAAGTCCCGCCAGTTCGGAGATACCGCTGGAACTCGCACGCTTCTACCTATCCCAGAAACAGCCCGACAAGGCAGTCCTGGAGGGTGAAAAGTACACCCGGCTGCACCCGGAACACCCGGAAGCGCTGGAAATACTCGGCGTGGCCCAGGCCGACTCCGACAACATACCCCGGGCCGAGAGCTACCTGCTGCGGGCCCGCAACGCCGACCCGCGCCGGGCCTCCGCCTGGATCGAACTGGCGGTCCTCTACGCGCGGCACGCCAGGGGCGCCGAGGTGCGGTCCATGCTGGACGGGGCCCTCCAGGCCGCGCCGAAAAACGCCCGCGCCCTGCAGATGCTCGCCGACCTGGAGGTCTCGGAGGGAAACGACGCCAAGGGGCTGGAACTGTACTCCCGGGCGGCACGCGCCAACCCGTCAGATCCCGGGGCGCCGTATAAAACCGGGATGCTCCTGATCAAAAAAGGGGAGTCCGCCAAGGCCGAAGCCGTAGCGGCGGACCTGGCGGGGCGCTTTCCGAAGAGTGCCGAGGGGTACCGCCTGCAGGGGCTGCTGAAGTACGGGGCCAACAACTACGTTGATGCGATCCCCCTGCTGCAAAGAGCCATCCAGATCGCGGCGACCCCGGAGAGCTTCTACTACCTCGGGCTTTGCCTCTACGGCAAAGGGGAGCTGGAACAGGCGCTGAGCCAGTTCAGGGCGGTGCTGGACGTGAACCCCGCCTCGGAGCCTGCGCGGTTGCTGACCGGGACCATCCTGCTGAAGCAGGGGCGCGTCGGCGACTGCATCGCCGAGGCCGGAAAACTGCTCCAGGCCAACCCGGGGCATGCGCCGGCTCACAACCTGCTCGCCAGCGCCTACCTGGCCCAGGGCAGCAACGACCAGGCGCTGCGGGAGTTCGACAGGGCCCTGGCGCTCGACCCGAAAATCGCGGACGCCCACCTGAAGAAGGGGGTGTTCCATTTCCAGCAGGGGCGCCTGCAGGCCGGGGAAAGCGAACTGCAGGCGGCGCTGCGGATCGCTCCGGAGATCCTCGACACCCGGCTGCTGCTGGGTGGGTATTACCTCCGGGTGGGGGATTTTGAAAAGGCGCTCGCGCTGCTGCGCCAGGGGCTGAACGGGAAGAAGAGCGACGCCGTCCTTTACAACAACATGGCCGCCTGCATGTTCGGGCGCAACCGGCGCGCCGAAGGGGTCGCACTGCTCGGAAAGGCGAAGCAGGCCGACCCGGATTACCTCGCCGCCTACTTCAACCTCGCCATCCACTACTCCGCCGGTGACGAGCCGGAAAAGGCGCTGCAGGAGTACCGTGCGGTACTCCTGAGGTTCCCGCGCAACCTGCAGGCGCTGCTGAGCATGGCGTCGCTGCTGGAACTGAAGGGGCGCGACCAGGAGGCCTTCGGCTACTACACGCAGGCGAAGGGGACCAGGGAGGGTGGGGCGTACCTCGCGCTGGCGAACCATTTCCTCAAAAAGGGGGAGGGGGCCAAGGCGCTGGCCGTTCTCGATGAAGCGCTCGTCCAGAGCGGAGCGAACCTCGACGCACTGGAAATGAAGGGGGAGATCTTCCTCAGGGCGGCGAGGTACCAGGACGCCCTCTCCGTCTACAACGACATCTATTCGGTCAACCCGGATCTCGGGCTGCAGCGCAAGGTCACCACCTACCTCGCCATGAAGGAGCCCGGGAAAGCCCTGGAGGAGGCCCGCAGGTACATCTCCTTTAAACCCAACGCGGTGTACGGCTACCAGCTGCTGTCGATCGTGTACGAAAACGGGCGCGACCCGGGGCGCGCCGTCGAGGAGTTGCAGAACGGGGTCAGGCTCGACCCCGGCAGCACGCGGGGTCTGCTGGCGCTGGGCGACCTGCACGCGAGGCTCAAGGAGTACGGTCCGGCCGGCCGCTGGTACCAACAGGCGCTGCAGCTGGACGGGGCATTTCTCCCCGCGCTCTTCGCCCAGGGGGCGCTGCTGGAGGCCTGCGGCGACAAGATAGGCGCGGTGCGCAAGTACCGGGAGGTGCTCTCCAAGTCCGAGAGCTACATGCCGGCGCTCAACAACCTCGCCTACCTGTACACCGACGACGAAAGGCTCGGGGGGCGGGCCGAGGGGCTGAGGCTCGCCTTCACGAGCTTCAAGCTCGCCCCGGAGAACCCGGCGACCCTGGACACCCTGGGGTACTCCCTGGTGAAAAACGGGCGCGCCGCCGACGCCGTAAGGACCCTGGAGAAAGCGGCGGCCTTGCTCCCGGGCAACTCCTCCGTCGCCTACCACCTCGCCCTCGCCTATGGCGCGCGGGGCTCCCGCGACCTCGCGTCCAGGTCCCTGCGCCGGGCGCTGAGCCTCGGCCCCTTCCCGGAGTCGGAGCGGGCGCAGAAACTGCTGGGCGCAACCGGGAGGGCCACGCGATGAGACTCAACATGACGGTACTGGTCCTCGTCGAACTGATGCTCGCCTGGTGGGCATTTTACGGCGGATTGCTGCTGCGCTTCGGCGCCGCTGAGGCGCAGTTCGACCTGGTCAGCAAGCCCATTTTCCGGCCGATCCTGTTCGCCTGCGTACTGATGACGATATCCTACATCCTCGAGGCCTATGTACGTGAAAAAGTCCGCTGCAACGCAAAGGCGCTGTTGCGAAGCTGCATCATCGCCTTCGTCGCGTTCCTGGTGCTTTCCGTGGTCTTCTTCGTCAACCCTCGCTGGATGATCGGCAGGGGGGTGCTGGCGCTCTCCCTGGCGAGCTTCATCCCCCTGCAATTCTGCTGGCATCGGGCCTACCGGGTCCTTTTCAAGCTCCCCTACCTGACGGACTACGTCGTCGTGCTCGGCACGGGGGAACTCGCCCGCGAGGTCGGCCAGCTGATTGAGACCTCCTCCTGGGGGGGGGGGCATCAGATCCTGAAGGGGTACCTGGCCAGTTCGGAAGCCGCTGCCACGGCACCCTCCGTCCCGCCGGGGCTGGTTCTCGGCACGGTCCGGGAGCTCAACGGGGCCGTAAAGCGGGTCGGGGCCACCTCCATAGTCGTGACCGACCCGGAGCTGCTCAAATCGCCCCATTTCCAAAACGAGCTGCTGAATTGCAAGATGCAGGGGGTCGACGTGGTGGATCTGCCGACGTTTCACGAAAAGGTCAGCGGAAAGCTCCTGCTGGAGAACATGGACAGCATCTACCTCGCCTTCTCCGTGGGGTTCCGGCGCAACCCGCTGGTCGATACGACCAAAAGGGTCATGGACATCGTTTTGGCGACCCTCGGCATGCTCCTCAGCGCCCCGCTCCTGCCGCTGATAGCGCTCCTGGTGAAGCTGAACTCTCCCGGGCCGCTTTTCTACCGGCAGGTCCGGGTGGGGTATCTGGCGCGGGACTTCACCCTGTACAAATTCCGGACCATGGGGCTGGACGCCGAGGAGGGGACCGGCGCCGTCTGGGCGGCCGAAGATGACCCCCGGATCAGGCCGATCGGCCGCTTCCTCAGGAAGTGCCGGCTGGACGAGATTCCGCAGCTCTACAACGTGCTGGGGGGGGAGATGAGCTTTGTCGGACCCCGCCCGGAGCGCCCGGAATTCGTCAGGGAGCTGGACCTGGCGATCCCCTATTATGCCAAGAGGCATTTCATCAAGCCCGGTCTCACGGGATGGGCGCAGATAAAGGCCCCCTACGGCGCCTCCGCGGAGGACGCCTATGAAAAATTGCGCTACGACCTTTACTATTTCAAGAACATGGGGATCGTGCTCGATACCCATATTTTTTTGCAGACCTTCAGGGTCATCTTTTCTCAATTCGGCGGGAGGTAGCGGCGTGATTAAAGCCATCAGGCACATCGGTTTATTGCTCGGGACACTTCTCCTGCTGGCGCCGTTCACGGCGCGCGCCGGCGACTACCTGATCGGCGAGGGGGACAAGCTGCAGATAGCGGTCTGGGGGGTCGCCAGCCTCAATTTCGAGGTGAAGGTCCGCCCGGACGGGGTCATCACCGTGCCGGGGCTGGGCGAGGTACCCGCCTCGGCCCGCCGGCCCAAGGAGCTCCAGAAGGAGCTGACCGAAAAGCTCAGGGCGCTCGTCAAGAACCCCATCGTGACCGTTACGGTCGTCGATATCACCAACACGAAGGTTTTCATCTTCGGCTCCGGCACCAGGCCGACGATCTACGACATCAGCCGCAAGACCACCCTGCTGCAGGTCCTTTGCAGCCTGAGCGACATCAAGACCGCCGACCTCAGGAAGGCGTACCTGACCAGGAACGGCCGGATCGTGAAGGAGGACTTCCACGCCCTGCTGGTCGGGGGGGAGATCGCCCAGGACATCCCGATCGAGGCGAACGACGCGATTTTCATCCCGCTGCTCCCCGACAAGAGCGTCTACGTCCTGGGGGGGGTCAACAACCCCCGGGCCATCGAGTACCGCGAAGGGATCTCCGTCATGGAGGCGATCCTGGAGGCGGGGGGGTTCACCAAGTTCGCCAGCCCGAACGACACGAAAGTCGTCCGCAAGGAGAACGGCAAGGAGACCACCCTGCTGATCAAGGCCAAGAGGCTGCTCAGGGACGCCGACATGACCCAGAACGTCAAGCTGAAACCGGGCGATTACGTCATCGTCGAGGAAAGCCTCTTTTAACACACTCCCCGCGGCGCCCCCGGGCGTGCCGTGCCGTTTTACCTTTCCTGGAGACACGATGGCCGCTGCACCGATCAACTTCACCGCGTACCTGAACATCTTCACCAAAAGAAAGGGGCTCTTTTTCCTGACCGCGTTCTCGGTCATGACGCTGGGGACCCTCTACACCTACGTCGTCCCGAAAAAGTACGAGGCGAGCTCCACGGTCTTCATCGAAAAGAACGTCATCAACGAGCTGGTGAAGGGGATCGTCATCACCCCGTCGGTCGACGACTCGGTCCGGGTCCTGACGACTGCCCTGGGGAGCAGGACCCTGATCCTGAAGGCGATCGGGGACGTCGATCTGAACCGGGTGCCCAGGAGCGACGCGGAAACCGAGAGCCTGGTGGCCGAGATGCAGCGCAACACCGATATCACGGTGGCGGACAAGGATCAGTTCAAGGTCAAGTTCAGGCACGGCGACCCGAAGATCGCCCGCGACTATGTCAACGCCCTGATCCGGCGCTACATCGAGGCGGAGGTCGCCTCGAAGCGGACGGAGTCCTACGACGCCACCAACTTCCTGACGGAGCAGATCGCGACCTATGAAAAAAAGGTCGTACAGACGGAGACGGAGGTAAACCAGTTCAAAAGCGAAAAGAGCGCCGCCGTCAACCTCGACCCCGGCTCGCTGTACCGCGAAATAAACCTCGCCCAGCAGAAACTGCTCGAGCTCCAGCTGAGGAGAAGGCAGCTGGAGGAGGAAAAGCGCTATGTGAAGAACGCCACCGACCCGGAGCGCCAGAAGCTGCGGGGCCTGCAAAAGAAGCTGGAGGAGCTGCGGGTCCAGTACACGGACGACTTTCCGGAGGTGGAGAGCGTCAAGGCGCAGATCGAGACCCTGCAAAAAGATATGGTCTATCAAAGGCCCGCCGGTTCGCCCGCCGCGGACACCCCCCAGGACCTCTGGAAGATCGACGCCGAAGTGAAGGCCCTCAAGGAGATCGAGACCACCATCCAGAACAAAATGGCGCAGGACCGGGGACTGCTGAACAGCATCCCCTCCTCCAAAAACGCCCTCGCCAAACTCGAGGGGGTGAAATCGAGCCAGAAAAGCATGCACGACCTGCTCGCCATGCGCAGCAACCAGGCCGAACTCTCCAAGCAGATGGGGATCCAGGACAAGGGGATTTCCTACAAGATCATCGACCCGGCGGTCATCCCGGGCTTACCGGTCAGCCCCAACTGCAGGAAACTGCTGCTGACGAGCATCGGGGCGGGTTTCGCGGCGGCTGCCGCTCTCCTGCTGCTGCTGGACCAGCTCGACTCCTCCGTCAGGCTGGTGGACAGTCTCAGGGCGATCGACCTCCCCCTGCTCGCAGTCATCCCGTTCATCAAGAGCGAGGCCGAGATCAGATCGGCCCGGCGCAAGGAGATCAGGGTTTACGCCGGGGGGGGGCTCTATTTCTCCCTCATCCTGGGCGTGCTCCTGATGGACCTGCTCGGGATAACCTGGTTCGCCAAGGCCGTTTCCCTGCTGCACCTGCCGCAGCTTTTCGCCGGCTTCTTCAAGGGGTAAAAAAGAGAGCGCCGGCGCGGCGCTCCGTAGGAATTGTTCTGACGGGTGAAACGTCTGCGCCCCGACAGTGGAATTTGCCTTTTTTTGCTACTAATGAAGCTATGACGGGAGACGGGACGCGATGAACAACATGGAACGGGCGATGGAAAAAGCCGTAGCAGAGGCCGGCCGGCCCCCCGTGATCCCCGTGTCGGGGACCCCGGGGGGCGCGGCCGACCCGCCGGAGGCGATCGACTGGGAAAGCCGCAGGCTGGTGGCCGCCAATGACTACAACCTCCCCATCACGGAGGAGTACCGCAAGCTCAAGTCGATCGTCATCCAGATGACCGCGAAAAACCCCGGGCAGAACCTGCTGCTGGTCTCCAGTTCCATCGGCGGCGAGGGGAAAAGCGTCACCGCGCTCAACCTCGCCATCAGCCTGGCCCAGGAGCACGACAGGGAAGTGCTCATCATCGACGCCGACCTGCGCAAGCCGTCCATCGCCAGGTACCTCGGGCTCACCCAGAAAAAAGGCCTGGCCGAATGCCTCAAGGAAGGGCTGGACGTGAACGAGGCGCTCATCAGGACGGGGCTGGGGAATCTCAGCTTCCTCCCGGCGGGGGCGTCCGACAACAACCCGGTCGAGCTCTACTCCTCGCAAAAGATGAGCGCGCTTTTGGCCGCCATGAAGGAGCGCTTCAGCAACGGTTTCGTCATCGTCGACTGCTCCCCCGTGCTCCCCTTCACCGAGGCGCGCATCCTCGCTAACCTGGTCGACGGGGTCATCTACGTCGTCAAGGAAGGGGGGACCTCGCTGGCGAACATCGAGGAGGGGCTGAACGCCCTCTTCGAGGCGACGGTCATCGGGCTGGTGTACAACAAGGCGACGGCGGCCTCTCTCTCCGGCGGGTATCACTACTATTACTACGATTACGACTACCAGCGGCGGGGCCGGGACCGGGCGCCCAAACCACCCGGCAGGTTGGGCGGATTTCTTTCACGCTTGAGAAAGCCGAATCCCGCACCGTAACCAGGGGGAAGCTTCCGAATGTACAAATCTTTCTTTGCTCTGAACGTCAAGCCGTTCGCCCTGGTGCCGAACCCGGAATTCCTCTTTCTGAGCGCGTCGCACAAAAAGGCCCTGGTCAGCCTCGAATACGCGGTCATGGACCAGTCCGGTTTCATCCTTCTCACCGGGGAGATCGGCTCCGGGAAGACCACCCTGTTGCGCGACCTCTTCAACAGGCATCGCGAGGGGGTCGTCCTGGCGAGGATCTTCAACACCCGGGTCGACTTCGAGCAGCTGCTCACCATGATCAACGACAACTTCGGCATACCCGCCGGGGGAAGCGGGAAGGTCGCCCTGCTGCGGGAGCTGAACGCCTTTCTGACCGAGGTGCACGCCAGGGGGAACCGGGCGATCCTGGTGCTGGACGAAGCGCAGAACCTGACCCCGGAGATCCTGGAGGAGCTGCGCCTGCTCTCCAACCTGGAGACCGACAGCGTGAAGCTGCTCCACATCGTCCTGGTCGGGCAGCCGGAACTCCGTCAGACGCTGGCGCTCCCCGCGCTGCTGCAGCTGCGCCAGAGGATCAGCTGCTTTTGCCACCTGCTCCCGCTGCAGCAGGGGGAGGTGGAGCCGTACATCCTGCACCGGCTGGAGCGGGCCGGCAACAGGGGGGCGGTCGATTTTTCTCCGGAGTCGATCGAGCTCATCTGGAACTACAGCCGGGGGATTCCGAGGCTGATCAACACCATCTGCGACTTCCTGCTGCTGCTCGCCTACGCGGACGGCCAACGCACCATGACGGCCCAGCTGACCCGCACCGTCGTCGTCGATCTCGACTTCGAAAACTGCTACTGGGGACGGGCCAGCGTGCCGGGGAGCGCGTCCGAAACACCCCCGGACGACAGCCAGGCGACCCTGAGCGAGCTGCTGGTTCGAGTGGCCCGGCTGGAAAAAACCGAGCTACCCGCACCGGCAGGCCCCCCCCCCGCGGCGGGGCACAACGAGGGGATGGATTCGTACCTGCAGCACCTGGTCGCCGCCGCCTCCCGCGCCCCGCAGGGCGCCGGGGCAACCGAGCCGGCTCCCCCAGGCCCGTCACGCCCCGCACCCGGGCCGGCGGGGCTCAAGAAATGGTTCAGGTTCCTGTACCGTGCGGCGTAACCGCCTGGCCCTGTCATGCCTGCTGGCCTGCGCCCTCGCGGCGGCCGGCTCCGCCCGGGGCGCGGACTATTCCTTCAAGGCCGCAGTGAGCGTCCAGGAGGAGTTCAACGACAACATCTACGAAACGGCGCAGGGGCGCCGGGGTGACCTGATCACCCACCTGACCCCCAGCCTAAGCGTTGGTTACGACACCCCGCTTTGGGCCTGGAAGCTCGGCTATACCCCGGAATACCGCCACTACGCCCGCGGCACGGTCGGGGACGAACTGCTGCAGAACATAAGCGCGGTGGGCGATGTCCGCGTCATCGACAATCTTCTCTTTCTCAACGTCTCCGACACTCACAGCCGGGTCTCCCTGGACGGCAACCGGGAGCACCCCTACTCGAACCGGACCGACCAGAACATCCTGACGGTCTCGCCCTACCTCGAGTACCGGCTGGACCCCCGCTGGAGCGCGAGGGTCGGGTACCGTTTCGTGGCACGGTCCTACGGCCGCGGGGGGGGCACGGACAACCGGGAGCAGGCGGTCTTCCTGAAGGTGACCCGCGAGACGACCCCCAGGTCCAGCGTCTTCATGACTGCCGATGCCGAACGCGTGTACGGCTTCGGGAGCGCCCCCTATGAACGGCTGACCCACGCGGTCGGCGCCCAGTACCGGCACGCCGCAGGGTCGTCGCTGACGGCGCTCGGGGGGTATTCGCTGGAATTCTCCCCCGGCGCACCCGCCCGGCTCGCTCCCTACTGGGAGCTGCGGCTGACACACGACCTGGCCCCCTACACGGTCGAATTGAACAGCGGGGTTTCCTATGACTCCGACCCCGGGGTGAGCGCCTCGGAGCGGCGCTATCTGGGCGGCCGGCTCTCCAGAGGGTACGGGCGGGGTGTCCTGGGGGTTTCGGGGAGCTATTCCACCACAAAGAGCACGCTCAACTCGGGCGCTACGCCCGTCTCCTGGTTCAGCTTCGGGGGGGACGCCACGTTGGCGCTGTCCCGCAGCTGCAGCGCCCGCCTCCAGCTCGCCACGGACCGGTACACGGACCGCTCCGGCGACCCGTACCGCAACTCCTTCAGCGCCGGCTTGCGCCAGGAGTTGAACTACGGCCTGAGCCTCGGGGTCGATTACAACCGCATCGCCTACGGAGGGACCCCCTTCACCCCGGTCGGCTCCCCCGAGGTGAACCGGGTCACGGTCTCGCTGAACAAGGACTTTTAACCAGCCAACCCACGGATAGAGGTGACCTGTCATGGAACTTATACTGACCTGCCTGTTTTGGAGCTCACTGGCGTGCATTCTCTACACCTACCTCGGCTACCCGTGCGCCCTCTGGGTCCTGGCGCGGTTCACCCGCTGCCCGGTGGAGAAGGGGGACTTTGCCCCGGAGATCTCCATCGTCATCGCCGTCTGGAACGAGGCGCCGGAAATAGCCCGGCGGCTCGACAACCTGCTGGCTCAGGATTATCCGGCGGGCAGGACCGAGATCCTCGTCGTTTCGGACGGCTGCGACGACGGGACCGAGGAGGTCGTCGCCCGCTACCGCGACCGGAACGTGCGCCATCTGCGGCTTCCCGGGAGGAACGGCAAGTCCTTCACCCTGAACCAGGGGGTGGCCGCGGCAACGGGGGAGATCGTCGTCTTCGCCGACGCCCGCCAGCAATTCGCCCCCGGCGCGGTCGCGGCGCTGGTGGCGAATTTCCACGACCCCCGGGTCGGATGCGTCAGCGGCGAACTGATCCTGGTAAAGGACGAGGTGAGCCGGATCAAGGCCGAGATGGGCGCCTATTGGAGCTACGAGAAGTGGATCAGGAAGGCGGAGAGCAGGACCGGTTCCATGGTCGGGGCGACCGGCGCGATCTACGCCATCCGGCGCAAGCTCCACATCCCGCTGCCGCCGGGCACCATACTGGACGACGTCCTCACCCCGCTGCGGGTTGCCGAACAGGGGTACCGCTGTGTCTTCGACAGCAGTTCCCTGGCCTACGACCTCTTCTCCAAGGACACCGGGGTCGAATGGAGCCGCAAGGTGCGCACCCTGACCGGGAACTGGCAGCTGCTGAGCCTGCAGCCGGGCCTGCTCCTCCCCTGGCGCAACCCCTGCTGGTGGCGCTTCATATCCCACAAGATCATGCGCCTCCTGGTCCCTCTGGCGCTGGTCGTGCTCTTTGTTTCCGGGGCGCTGCTGCCGGGGACCATCTACCGCTGGGCCACCTCCCTGCAGTGCCTGCCCTACGGGGCGGCGGCGGTGACCGGTCTGGTTCCGGTGGCGCGCTCCATCCGCATCACCCGGCTCTGCCGCTTCTTCCTGATCCTGAACGCCGCGGCAGCCTGCGGTTTCTGGCAGTGGATCACCGGGGGGAGCAGCCTCGTTTGGGGTAAAAATCCCGTGGGGCCCGCGGCCGGACTGCCCCAGGCCAAGTGGTGAGGGGTGACGCCGCCGCCTGCCGGGGTGCGGCCGGGAAACCGAAGCTGCTGGTCATGATCGACACCTATGCCATCGGCGGGCCGGGCAAACTGATCCTGCAGTTTCTGAAGGGGGGAGGGCGGGAGATCTGCTCGCCGGTCGTCGCCGGTTTCTGGCGGGGCCCGCAGGGGAAGTGGCAGTTCCGCGAGGCGGTGGAGGCGCTTGGTTCCAGGTTCGAGGTGCTGCCCCAGAGCTGGGCTTTCGACCCGTCCCCCCTGGGGCGGGCCTGGCGGCTGGCGCGGGGAGAGCGGGTCCAGATCCTGGAATCCCATGGCTACAAGGCCCATCTCGTCTGCCTGGCGCTCCATGAAACCCTGCGCATCCCCTGGGTGGCGTATGTGCATGGCTGGACGGACGAGAACCTGAAGGTCAGGCTCTACAACCGGCTGGAAAAGATCCTGGTCAGGTTCGCCGACCGGATCGTCCCCGTATCGCGGGATCTCGGCGCAAAGCTCCGTCTCGGGAAGGGCGCCGGGGCGAAACTGGTGCACATTCCCAACGCGGCGGAGCCGGCCGGCCCGGGCGAGGGTGGTGACGAACTGCGCCGGCGACTCGGGGTCGGCCCGGAGGAGACGCTGCTCGCGGTCGTCGGGCGGCTCAGCCCGGAGAAAGGGCACCTCTATTTCATCGAGGCCTTCGGCGCCCTGGTCGCCGCGGGGCGCAGGGTGCGGGGGGTATTCGTGGGGGAAGGGCAGGAGCGGGGCGCGCTGGAGGAAGCCCTGAGGGTGGGCGGTTTGGAGCGGCTGGTCACGCTGGTCGGCTACCGGGAGGACGTGGCTCCCTATTACCGGGCCTGCGACCTGCTGGTGCTGCCGTCGCTTGCCGAAGGGATGCCGCTGGCGGCCCTGGAAGCGATGCTGCTCGCCAAGCCGGTGCTGGCCACCGGGGTGGGCGGCATACCCGAGGTCGTGCTGGACGGGGTCACCGGGGTGCTGGTCGCGCCGCGGAACGCCGGGGAGTTGGCTGCCGCCCTGGGGAGGATGCTGGACGACCGGGAGTGGACGACCCGCCTGGGAGCCGCCGGAAAGGAGCGGGTGGAGACGGAGTTCAGCCCGTCCGCCCGGGCCGGGAGAATCGCCGCCCTGTACCGGGATCTCCTGACATGACGGGGACGAACCACCCTCGACCCGCGCCGCAGGTCGTGCTCCATGTCATCCTGTCACTGGAGATCGGCGGCATGGAGCAGGTGGTCGCCGACCTGGTCCGCACCCTGGACCCGGGGCGCTTCACCCCGGTGGTTGCCTGCCTGCAGTCGCTGGGGCCGATCGCCGGGGAACTCCGCTGTCGGGGGGTCAGGGTCGTGCAGGTCCCGGCGCTGGCGTCCAAGGTCTCCTTCCTGTACCCGGCCGCCCTGGTGCGGGTCATACGGGAAACCGGCGCCGAGATCATCCACGCGCACAGCGGCTGCTGGTACAAGGCGGTCATCGCGGCGCGCCTGGCGGGGGTCCGCAGGATCGTCTACACCGAACACGGGCGGAGGTTTCCCGACAGCGCCGCGGTGATGTTGGCCGACCGGATCTTCTCGCGCTGGACCTCCCGGGTCGTCGCCGTATCGGACGAACTGGGCCGCTACCTGCGGGGTCCCGTAGGGATCGCCGGGAGTAAGGTCGTCGTCATCATCAACGGGGTCGATACCTCCCGGTTCCCGGTTCCGGGCACCCGGAGCGCCGGCGGGCCGGTCCGCATCGGGATCATCGCCCGGCTCGCCCCGGTGAAGGACATCGCGACGCTGCTGCGGGCGATGCAGATCGTCTCTCAAGCCCGCCCCGGGGCCGTGCTGGAGGTCGTCGGCGACGGGCCGGAGCGCGGCGGGCTCGAGAGGCTCGCGGAGGAGCTCGGGCTGGGTAACCTGGTCCGTTTCTCCGGCTTCCGGCGCGACATCCCGGAAGTCTTGGCGGGGATGGACATCTTCACCCTCTGCTCCCTGAGCGAGGGGACCTCCGTGACGCTTCTGGAGGCGATGGCGGCGGGGAAGCCGGTGGTGGCGACGGCGGTCGGCGGCACCACGGCGCTCATAAACGACGGCGTCAACGGATATCTGGTCCCTGCGGGGGATCCGGAGCGGTTGGCCGGTGCGCTGGCGGCACTGGTCGGGGACAAGGAACTGCGCGGCAGCATCGGAGCGGCGAACAGGGAGACGGCCCAGCGCCTGTACAGCCTGCAGGCGATGGTGCGGGGCTACGAAGAGCTGTATGCAACGCTGGATTAATGGAGAGAGTGTCCCAAACATGCAACCAGAGAAGATACTACCGATAACGGTGTACACCCCCGAATCCCAGATGCGCTCGCCGCTCAAGCTGGTGAAGGCGATGGTGCGCGACCTGAAGGATTCCCGGGAACTGGCCTGGCGCCTTTTCGTGCGCGATTTCTCCGCGCGCTACCGGCAGAGCGCCCTGGGGATATTCTGGGCTTTTCTCCCGGCGCTGCTCTCGGGCCTGGTCTTCATCATCCTCCAGGCCAAAAACGTCATAAATTTGGGCAAGACCGACATCCCGTACCCGGTATTCGTCATTATCGGCACGACCCTTTGGCAGATCTTCTCCGAGAGCGTGAACGCGCCGCTCAAAGCCGTCCAGGGCGGTAGGGCGATGCTCGCCAAGATCAATTTCCCCCGGGAGGCCTTGATCGTCGCCGGCCTGTACGAGATCCTCTTCAGCGTGGCGATCAAGTCGGTGGTCGTGCTGGCGGTCCTGATCTTTTTCAAGATCCCCCTGGGGCTTGGGTTGCTCCTCTCCGTGCCGGCGGTGCTGGCGCTGGTCATGTTCGGCCTGGCGCTCGGACTGTTCCTTACCCCCATCGGCATGCTGTACAGCGATATCGGTTCGGGTTTGGGCGTGCTGATCCAGTTCTGGTTTTTCGTCACCCCGGTGGTCTATCCGGCGCCGCGCAGCTTTCCCTATTCCCTGGTCGCGACGCTCAACCCGGTGAGCCCGCTGCTGGTCGGCGCGCGCGACCTGATGACGAAGGGATTCATTGCCGATGCCGCGCCGTTTCTGATTATCAGCGGCTGTTCCCTGGTGGGCCTTTTCCTGGCGTGGGTTATCTACCGGGTGGCCATGCCGGTTATCATTGAAAGGATGAGTTCCTGATGTCAGATGTGCTGGTTTCGGTCGACAACGTAAGCAAGAAGTTCTGCCGCAGCCTGAAAAAGTCGCTCTGGTACGGCGTGCAGGATATGGCGGGCGAGATGCTCGGCAGCAACTCAGAGCGCGATCTGCGTCCCGACGAATTCTGGGCGGTGAAGGATGTCAGCTTTGAACTGAAACGGGGCGAGTGTCTCGGGCTCATCGGTCGGAACGGGGCCGGGAAGACCACTCTCTTGAAGATGCTCAACGGTTTGATCAAGCCCGATGGCGGCAGAATCGAGATGCGGGGGCGCATCGGTGGGCTTATTGCGCTGGGGGCTGGGTTCAACCCAATCCTAACTGGACGGGAAAACATATACATCAATGCCTCGGTACTGGGACTGACCAAACGTGAGGTTGATGAAAAGATCGTAGACATAATCGATTTTTCCGAGATCGAAGAATTTATCGATACCCCGGTACAAAACTACAGCTCTGGCATGGCTGTGCGGCTGGGTTTCGCGGTGGCGACAGCTCTTGAGCCTGATGTTTTATTGTTGGATGAAGTACTGGCCGTTGGAGATGCCGGATTTCGCGCCAAGTGTTACTCACGTATGGCTGCACTTCGTAGAAACTCGGCTGTGATCTTTGTTTCTCATTCGACGGCCCATTTAGCTAGGCTTTGCAACTCTGCGCTCTTGTTGGCCGGAGGAGAGGTTAGCTTTTATGGAGGCACAACATCGGCCATCAGCAAATACAATGAGCAATTCGCATTGACCACCGCTTCCGTCCGTTCTGGAATCGGCAGCGTTCGACTTTCTGCAATCAAATTTTTTGATCAAAACGGCCTAGCCCGTGACAGATTGCACTACGGATCGGCGGTCAGGATGGAAATAGCCGTGATAGCCGACGTTTTTATTCCCTCCCTTGTTGTCAATATAACATTCAGGACGAACTCTCAAGAAGTGGCGGAGTGTAATAATTATGTGATATCGGCCCCCGTTTCTGTGTTGCCTGGACGTTTAGTCGTAATTAACTCCGAAATTCGGGAGTTTTGCTTAAACCCAAACACGTACAACGTAGCCGTATTTTTGCTTGATGCAGATATGGTGACTCATTATGACTGGTATGAAAATGCAACGCAGATCACCATGATAGGTGGCCGTCCAGCCACTGCTCCGTATCAGATTCCTGCAGCGTGGTCGGTTTCCACCGATGATGCACTCTAAGAGGTCGTTGAACAATATAGGCGTGGTACTGACTGTTATCGATCATCCAGTGTTTTTATCAGGAACTTCTAGCGTATTTTCACGTTATAGGTGGTATGAGGTAGCCGTTATATGAGTTTCGATAAAATAATTCTCGAATACCCTGCCGGTTGGATAGACAGTAATTCAGACCCGTTAGGCTGTCGGCACTTGCGGTGTCTGGAAACGCTAAGACGCGCGGCAAGCGAATTGAACGTCGATTTTGAGACCAGGAATAGTGTCCGGATGGGAGATTTCGCGCAACGCTTTGCCCCGGATGGCACACTGCTCATATCTGTGCATACCATAGGGGTGGCAAGGAATGTTGTCAGGCTGAAAGAAAGCTATCTTCCTGATTTATATTATTTCGATAGGTCTGGATACTCGGGATGGGCTGAACTCGCGTATAATGTTGATCTACAGAATGAGGCATTCTGTTACGATTTGGAAAATGGCACTGAGTTCGTAGATAAAATGAAAAGTGATAAGTTGATATCAAACTCATCCAAGTATCAGCAGCCATCACCTGTTACTAAATCTACATTATTACCATTTGATAAGCCATATATTTTTTTTGCGCTGCAGACATCTGATGATTTAGTCGCACGTTTAGCCACAATCAATCAGTTAGTGCTTGTCGAAAAATTGGCAGAGAAAGTCAGTGGTACTAAAATAAATCTTGTGATCAAAAGACACCCTATGTGCAACGATCCCAACGTCGCCACTGCTATTCGTGTACTCGACGAAAAGTACGAATGCGTTCATTTGTCTGAAGAGTCTATCAATAGAATCATGACTAACTCGATGGCTGTAGTGACGGTAAATTCAGGCGTCGGGTTCGAGGCGCTTGTTATGGGCGTACCCGTTATTACCGCTGGACGCAGTGACTATTCGTTCATGACCAATGTACTCAATAAAATTGAGGATTTGACCGAGTTAGATTCTATGCTGGTTAAGACTGATCGGCTAAAAGTATGCAGCGCGCTGAAATATTATGTCGAGCGTTATTGTTTTAGAAACGACGATATAGAAAATGCCAAAAGGCTTATACAAAGTTGGCAATCGTCAGAATATTCAAATATGAGTAATATGCATGGTTACGATCTTAATGTGATTAGAGATTCACAATCATATGCCGCGGATTTAGAGCTTCATCGTCGAATGGAACTGACACAACGTGAAAAAGTTTTACAAGGATACAAATTTTCGGAATTGCTACAGGCCATCAAAGCAAGAGTTAAAAATAAGATACTCGAATCTTGATGGTTAGCGGTGTCTCCCGCGAAAATATTGTTTTCGTGCCGGTGGACGGTCCAGATTGGTCACGGTTAGCTTTGGACTAGGACAAACGAGGCGAGTCACTCGTCCTTTAGGGATATTGGCAGTCAAGCGCGGGAGCGCCCGAGGAGTCCGCAAGTATCAGAAGCGATGTGCAAGGCGTTGCGCGCAGGGCGTGTTCGGCTCAAACGGACCCAACTTTTCAAAGGCCTCACCATATGCATGACCTCGTCACTGTTATAATCCCTTGCTACCAGCAAGGCCGTTTTCTCCCAGAGGCCGTGTTGTCGTTGCAGGCACAGACACATGCGAACTGGGAGGCGATCATCGTGAACGACGGCTCAACCGACGCTACCGAATCGGTAGCACGGTCACTTTGCTCAAACGAACCTCGATTGCGCTACCTGTCAAAGCCAAACGGGGGCCTCTCCTCGGCCCGCAATGCCGGACTGCGCATCGCTACGGGCGGATATATTCAGTTGCTCGATGCCGACGACCGGTTGGATTCACGGAAGTTCGAGCGGCAGCTCGGGGTGTTTTTTCACCACCCCGAGGTCAGTGTCGTGTATGGCAACGCGCAGTATTTCAGCGACGGCGCTTTTGGGGAATTCAGACGCAGTTGGCGCTCTGATGGTCCGCCCGACGACTGGATTGTCGGGCGCTGGAGTGACCCGCGCCCGCTACTGAGGAAACTGGTCGACGGGAATCTGTTGCCAGTATGCACGCCGCTGCTGCGCCGCTCCCTGACTGAGCTTGTCGGAGAGTTCAATGAGGACCTGGCCACCAACGAGGACTGGGAGTACTGGGTTCGCTGTGCAGCCTTAGGGGCGCAGTTCGCTTTCCATGACCTCGCCGGCACCGGGTCGTTTATTCGCGTGCATGACGGGTGCATGACGACCAATCCGCAACGCATGCAGTTGGGAGAATCCCTTGCTCGCATGAGCTACCACGAAATCCTGCCACCGGGCGACACCCGGGAGATCAACCTGGCGCATTTGCTTGGTTACTGTTACTCCCCGGGGGAGGGTGGCCGCTGCGAACGGTATGCTCGCCTGTCACAAACCTGCTCCGCTCGGGAGCGGTGTCTTGTGGAGATCAGCAAGCTCTGCGACGTCGGTGGACGGCTGAGCTCCATTGCAAACCGTCTCGGGCACCGGCTCCCCTGGCGGATCCGTCTCAGGATGACCGCACTGGGATTTGGTTTTTGCTGAATGACTTCCACTAAGTGGGGATAGGAATATGTTGAGAATAATGTGCACTTTTATGGCGATTATGCTCCTGGGCGGCTGCGCGTCTTCCCAGGTCACAGCAAAAGTTGTGTCAGAAATGCCTGCCCGTGGAGAAGACGGCGTCCTCTCGGTACAGGTGTATCCTGATAACGTTATCTGCCGGAACTTTATGGGTTTCGGCGCGGAGTGGGATTCCAACGACTACGACGCGTCCGGTGTCACCGGTGCGGATTTCGAGGTGATTGGCAAACGGGTGGCATGGATGCGCTTGCCCATCGCGCGGGTCATGATGCAGAGTAAATGGTGCTACAAAGGGAACGGCCAGTACGATTGGAATGCGCCCCAGATGAAAGCGCTCTACCGGCAACTGGATGTTTGCCAGAAACTCGGGACGGCGGTGGTGCTCACCGACTGGGGCATCGAACCTCCCAGGCTGAGGACCATCGACGTAACGAGGGTGGAAGATCCGAGATACGCCGAGATTGTCGCAAACTACATGGATTATCTCCTCAATACCAAGGGTTATACCTGCATAACATACTTCATCCTGGTCAACGAACCCAATTATGAGGTTAGAGATTGGAACCGCTGGAAGACGGGTGTGCAGCAGGTTTCGGCTGCGATGCACCGGAAGGGACTTGACGGGAAGGTTACCATCCTCGGCTCGGATCATTCCAATGCGGATGATTGGCACCGTAATGCGGTCGATCAGCTCCAGAAGTTTCTCGGCGGCTACGACATCCACCGCTACGCATCCCAGGATGAAGTGAGGAGGGGAGCGCTCCTTGATTACTTCAAGGCCAACTGGTCGTACGCGCTGACCAGAGATCCCGCGGGGAAGGACAAGCCGCTGATCGTGGGCGAGGCGGGCTTTGGGACTTCGGGGAGCAGTTACAAAAACAACCCGATTAACAGGGACCCAAGCTACGGAGTTCTTATGAGCGACTTTGCTGTCCAGTCGGCCAATGCGGGGTCTTGGGCAGTCCTGGCGTGGATGCTCGACGACAACTCTCATCTGGGATTCAATTGGGGGATGTGGAGCAGTTCCAGTGCAGGCCTGGCGACGAAACCCTGGTTCTACCCCTGGGCTCTCCTCTCCCGTTACTTCCGCCCCGGGTCAAGCATAGTGCAGTCGAGCCTCACGTCTAAAGATCTACGAGTCCTGGCGGCCCACGGTGGTGGCACCTTCCCCCTACAAGAGAGATCCTGGTCTTTCTGCATCGTCAACAGGGCAGCTACCCCGAAACGAATACGTTTACTCGTGCAGGGAGGCCCGCGCCTCAAGCTGGACCGCTACCTTTACAGCAACAGTTCCGCCAAGGTCGATACGGACGGATTCCCCGCCCCCTCGGGTACCGTCTCCGGCGACCTAGGCGCGGGGATAGAGCTTTCCTGCGAAGCGAACAGCGTCATCATTCTCACCTCCGATAGCGACACTGGAGCGGTACTGAAATAATGGAAACCCCCAAAGTATCGATAATAATCCTCAACTGGAACGGCATCGGCGATACGCTGGAGTGCCTGGAGTCGGTGTACCGAATCCGATATGACAACCTCTCGGTCATGGTCGTGGACAACGGTTCCACGGATGATTCCTGCTCAAGAATAAGGGACCGTTATCCGCAGGTTCAGTTGATGGAGAATGGGGCTAATCTCGGGTTCGCCGAGGGAAACAATGTCGGTATCAGACGTGCACTCGGCCAAGACGCAGATTACATTTTCCTGCTTAATAACGACACGATAGTCGACCCGCAGATCGTTACGGAACTCCTCGCAGCTGCACGACATAATGATGAGGTCGGCATTTACGGATGCAAGATATATTTTCATTCCGAGCCCGCTAAAATTTGGTACTCGGGAGCTATGTGGGACAAGAACGATTGTCAATTCGTGCACAGCCGCACTGATATTACGGAAGTGGCGGTAACCGACTATGCCTGCGGATGTGCCATGTTCATCAGCAAAAAGACGCTCCGAATCATCGGGCTCATGGACCCGGTTTTTTTCCTGACTTTTGAAGAAACAGATTGGTGCTATCGGGCTCTGCGGCATGGAATCAGGTCCTACTGCGTGCCAAGTGCAAAAGTATGGCACAAGATTTCAGCCTCCTTCGGTGGCGGCGCCTCTCCGGTCCTAACCTATTTCATGGTGCGCAACCAATTGCTCTGGTCGGAAAGAAATTTGAGTCACGTCAGTCACTGTAAAGTCATATTCACCAGTTTACAGAGCTTGGTCCGGTGCAGTCTGTCGGAGGGGAAATCGCCGTTACTGGCTACAGGCCTGGTCCGCCTGCTGGTGGTCATCATACGGCACCTCGTGGGAAGGTATCCCTCTTCAGTCGCCCGCGCCAACTACCTGGGCTTCAGGGATTATTTCTTCCGAAAGTTTGGTGCTTGCCCGGACGAGGTCAGTCAATTGCCATGAAAAAAAACATCCTGATCATAGCACCTGAAGTCCCACGACCTGACAAGAATTCCGGCGCCCTCCGATTCTTTTCGTTACTGGAACTGCTCTGTGATTTAAGCGACATTGTGTTTATTGCTCTTACCGCTGAAGCAGGGGACCATGTTTATGTAGAAACTTTGCACAAACTCGGCATAAAGGTTCGTGACATCGACGAATTCAAGGAAGTGGTCAAATCAAAACAGTTCGATGCGGCTATCCTGGAATTCTATTTTGTAGCAGAGTATTATCTGCCGCGCCTGCGATTTCTACAGCCTAACTGCCTGATAATAACCGATTCGGTCGATGTCCACTTTTTACGTTTAAAAATGAAGGCAGACCTATTTGATGACCCTGCGGCGATGCTAATATATGAAAGGACACGGCAGATTGAACTCTCGGTATACCAAAGGTCAGATATTGTATTGACAGTAACAGATGATGACAAACTGGCGCTTGCTGAAGAGGGCATAACGTCCACTTTACGGATAATTCCCAATGTCCATGCACTGAGTCCCGGCCGGATTTCCACAAACAGAGAAACTCTTGTATTTGTTGGCGGATTCAGCCATGACCCGAATGTCGATGCAATGATGTATTTTGTTAAAGAGGTGCTGCCGCGTATCGCATCAGTAGTCAGGAACATCAAGTTGGTCATTGTTGGCAATAAGCCGCCACAGGAAATCCTCGCATTGCAAAGCGAAAACGTCGCGGTAACGGGGTATGTGCCCTCGACTACCCCCTATCTGCACGCCTCTTACATTTCTGTGGCCCCTCTTCGCTATGGCGCCGGAATGAAAGGCAAGATTGGTGAAGCTATGGCGCACGGGATACCGGTAGTGACAACTTCGGTCGGAGCCCAAGGGATGAACCTGACTGCTTTGGACAACATCATGATAGCGGACACCCCTGAACATTTCGCCTCAGCTGTCGTCCAACTACTGGGAGATGACGCTCTCTATGCGAAAATAAGAAAAAACGGATTGCAACATGTAGATGATAAGTATACTAAGGCCCGGCTTCGGCCGAGTATCGCATCTATTTTCAGCGAAAAACATCCTGTAAATAAATTTACCTTGTTGGATAGAATGTATTTTACCGGCAGATATTTCGCCGATAGATGTAGAAAATTATGCAACCGGCCGTGATTGATATTATGCGCTACATCCGTCGAATAGAATGAAATACAGCCGTGTACTAATGAGTGTGGTGGATAAATAATATGGAAATGCCGTTGGTATACATTGTGATTCTGAACTGGAATGGTCTCTCCGACTCAGTAGAATGCCTGAATTCTATAAAGGTTAGCAATTATACCAATTATCGGGTTGTCTTGGTTGATAATTGCTCCACGGAAAACCCTTCCGTGTTTTTGAGACATTCATATCCATGGGTTACTGTAATTGAAAATGATCGCAACCTGGGATTCACAGGCGGCAACAATCTGGCTATTAAGTACGCTCTTACCCAAGGGGCGGATTACCTCTGGCTACTTAACAACGACACGACTGTAGACGCCTGCTGTTTGAAGCATCTCGTAGAAACTGCCGAAGTCTCTGACAGAGTCGGGATGGTCAGTCCTGTTATCTATTATTCCGATGACCCTCGGCGTAAGCAATTTTCAGGAAGTTGCCTGGACCTCGAAAATCTCACGCTGTCATTTCCCGATTTAAGCGACGCGGTCGCCGATACGTTCATGTCGGGTGATAACGTCGCCCTGTGGGGGACGGCACTGCTTATCAAAGCTGAATTGATACGCCGTATCGGCTTACTTAATGAGAAATATTTTGCCTATTGGGAGGATACGGAGTACTCATTCCGTGCGCTCAGGGCCGGGTATGAAAACAAGGTCTGCCCGGTCGCCGCGATTCACCACAAAACATCTTCCCGTGAAACCGTGCGTGTCAGTCGACACTATCATTATTACATGGTGCGCAACCGTATCCTTTTCTGCCGTGAGCATTTGACCGCTCGCAAGATGGTCCGATTCTACCGGAATCAGTTGGCTAATCTCTGCGTAACGATTCAGTCTTATCACGATATCGGAGCCTTCGAGGTGGCGCAGGCAAGACTTGATGGGTTTATCGATGGTATCTATTGCGTAACTGGCCCACTAGGCGACAGCAGGCACCGTCTGCTGAAAAAAGTTTTCACCTCGGTTATATTGAGGCATCCCTATTTTTATGCCGACCTCCTTGAGGCTGATTTCAGCAAAACAGCACGCCACTGGTCTAACTTAACCTGGCGGAGAATTTTCCATAGGTAACAACTCTATATGCCGAAGGTCTCAATCATAATACCTGTCTACAATTGCGAAGGCTTTATCGAAGAGGCTCTTCAGTCTGTCATGGCACAGACTGAAAAAGATCTCGAGATAATAGTTGTTAATGATGGGTCGACTGATTCAACTGGCGAGATAGTCAGGCAAATGGCTTCCAGGGAGATGCGTATAGTTTTGTACTCCCAGCCAAACTCCGGCAGACCTTCTATGGCCAGAAATACCGGGTTGCGGTTTGCGACAGGCGAATACATCTGTTTTTTGGACGGAGACGATAGCTATTGCCGGGAAAAAATAGCGCTGCAATTGGACTTTATGGAGCGACACCCCGATATTGACACCCTCTTTCACGATGTATCTTTTATCACTGAAAACGGCTGCGTGATTCAAGGCACCTATCTGGAAAAGGCCGGGTTCCGAGAAGCGGTATTGTCAGGGGCGACGGAAAAAAATGACGAGGAATACCTGTGTGAGGGAAAGGCCCTTTTCAACTTCATGTGCACTAAAGTCACCACCATTCTCATGTCCTCGATTATGCTGCGTAAAAACAAACTGTACCAGCAACCGAGCTGGTTTCCGGAGGACCTCGTGCTCGGGGAGGATGTGGATCTCTGGTTCAGACTTGTAAAGACGGGGGGAGTCGGTTTTCTGAACAAAACTCTGAGCCATTACAGGCAACATTCAGGAAGCGTGACTAAACGTCCCGACAGGAATTTAGGGGATGCAACGGAAGCTCACCTCAGGAACTATGCGAGGACCGGGGGATATCTGACCCGGGGGGAGCGAAAGGCATATCGCAAGCGGATAGCCGCTGACCTGTTTGATACGGGGTATTTGCTGTGTCGAGAGGGGAAAAGCAGGCAGGGACGTAGCTCGTATCTGCAATCGTTACGCTGGTCTTTGGGCCTACCACCGGTATTGGCTTTAGCGAAGTCCTATCTGCCCGCAGGTATAAAAAAGACCGACACTGGCGGAGACCGGTAATGGCATTTCATTCGGATTCCAGGGACGCCTGCCTTTTCATCCTGCCCTGGACACTTGAGGGCGATGGCGGGGTGAACCAGGTGGTAGAAAATTTGATGACCCAGATGGATCGGCATGGCGAGTATCGTCCGCTTCTTTTGGTCAATTCATGGAATGACCGATCGGTGCGCGAACAAAATATCAAGGGACACCACCATTTTTTCCTCAGAATGAACGATCTGTGGAATCCGGAAAGGCCGCTGGGCGGTTTGCTCGCGTTCCTGCTCTTCCTCCCCTTGACACTGCTAAAACTCGTGAGCCTGATCTCTGTCAATAAAATAACCGTTATTAACGTTCATTTTTGCGGATTATGCGCGCTCAATATTAGCGTTCTGAGGATGTTCGGTCTGTTTAAGGGCAGGTTCATTCTGTCGTTTCACGGCTCCGATTTGTTGGCAGCACAGCCGACCATTTGGCCGGTACGACCCCTTTGGAAAATACTATTAGGCTCTGCCGATGCCATCGTTACCTGCTCTGAACACTTGAAATCGGAGGTGGTTTCCTTCGCTCCGGAAATCTCCGGCAAAATAGCATGTATACACAATTGTATCGACGTTGAATCGTTAGGTTCGGCGGAGAAACGTCTGCTGCCAGAGGGAAGACCGACCCGCGACTATATCCTGAACGTCGCCACGTTCGAGCCTAAAAAAGGTCAGGATGTACTTGTGCAGGCTTTTGCCAAGATTTGCGGGAAATTCCCGGATCTTGATCTGGTCCTCATCGGTCGCCCCGCCGGATCATATGCCGCGCTGAAAAATTTGATAAAAACCCTGGGGCTCGGAGAACGCATCCGGCTGTATGAAAATGTGCCCCACGGTGAGATTTCTGCCTTTTTCGCAGCCGCGATGCTTTTCGCTCTCAGCTCACGGTATGAGCCTTTTGGGATCGTACTGCTGGAAGCGGGGTTCTTTGCCACTCCCGTAGTTGCGACGAGGGTCGGTGGCATACCGGAGATCGTGACCCATGGTGAAACCGGGATGCTCTGCGACCCCGATGATGTAGATGGATTGGCGCGAGAATTAGAATTTATTCTTGGGAACCCGCAGGAAAGATCAAGAATCGGCCAAAACCTGCGTCTTCATGTGCTCAATAACTTTACCTGGGATCACGCCTATGCAAAGTACCTGAAATGTCTTGGTGGTTCATGAGATCGTTCCGAAAAAGAATAGACCTGGATCGGAGTAAAAAGCGCTTCGTTTTCGGGACACTTCTCGTGTTAGTACCGATTTACGTCGGGAGGGTTCAGGAGCTCGTCCCCTTTCTGACCGACTTGTCTGTCGCTAAAGTGTTGATGCTCGTTGCCTTGACCGCCTTTTGGTCCAATAAACATCAGTACGTTGACGCCCATAACGATTTGCGCAACATTCCGCAGGTCACCTATGTCGTCGCTATTTTCATGCTAGCCCTGGTCGGTGCACCTTTCAGCATATGGCCCTCTGGAGCCTTAGACGCCGTCTTCAATGGATTCCTTAAACTACTTCTCTTCATCTATCTATTGGTCAAATGCGTTGAGAATGAGGACGATCTGTACAAAATTGTCTGCTCATTCTGTCTTTCTACCACGATACTATCAGCTGCGGCCCTGATTATCAGGTCAACTATAGCTGGGCGTCTGTATGTGAGTGATTCCTACGATCCCAATGATTTGGCTTTAATACTCTGCCTGTCATTGCCAATTATGTTTTACCTACAGGAACAAATCTCAGGCTTTAAAAAAATTCTTTTGCTCTCAGCCATGGCATTATTGGCCCTGGTCGTGATTAAAACCGGATCAAGGGGGGGCTTTGTTGCCTTGATAAGCGTGGCTGCCGTGCTGTTTTACCAGAAAGGTCCCAGCTATACTGCAAAGCGTATCCCGTTTATACTGGTGTTCGTAGCTGTTATCCTATTCACTGCGCCGAAGGAACAGCTTGACAGAATGATGAGCATTTTCGACGGGGGGAGTGACTCCAAACAAGTGTCATTGGAAGATAGTCGCCTGGGCCTTTGGAAGCTTTCCCTGTTGGTCATTCAGAAAAACCCCATTCTTGGATGCGGCATCTCTCAGCTCACCGATGCCAATGGAAAGTCAGAGGGAGGAAACTGGCATACAGCGCATAACTCCTACCTCCAGATCGGTGCTGAGCTTGGTGTTTTCGGCATCTGGTCTTTTTTAGCCATGTTGCTGTTTTCATGGCGTTCACTCTGCAAGGAAAGTTTTAACCTTAAGAGACCGTGGCTGGTGGACGGAATTAAAGCGAGTTTATTGGTGTTGTGCATCGGAAGCATGTTTCTTTCTTGGGCCTTTATTACCGCAACCTATTTCATCGTCGCCCTGACCATCATCGTGCATAAAATATCGCTGCAGAACCGGAGAACTCATGTGGAGCAAAGTACGCAACAGTCTCATCTGGCTCCCGGAATACCTGAAGCAGCATCTGCGACCACGCGCGGGGGCCCCCGAACACGTTTTCTTCTCCATATGCGACCATTTTGAACCGTACAACAACCGCCCCGACGCCGCCACCGCTTACCGCCGCATCAAGAAATGGGTCGATCATTACCCGGGGATCGCCGAGGCGTTCCGGGACTGCGACGGGAAATGGCTCAAGTACACTTTTTTCTATCCGCAGGAGGAATACACCGAACCCGACCTGAACCTCCTGGCCGGGCTCTGCCGGGGCGGTTACGGTGAGGTCGAAGTGCACCTGCACCATGACAACGACACCTCGGAAAATCTGCGCCGCACCCTGCTCGACTTCCGGGACCTCCTGCACGAGAGACACGGGCTGCTGCCGGTGGACGCTACCACCGGAAAGGTAGGCTACGGTTTCATTCACGGCAACTGGGCGCTTGCCAACTGCGCCACGGGGGGGCGCTGGTGCGGGGTGAACGATGAGATCGGCATCCTGCAGGAAACCGGCTGTTACGCCGACTTCACCCTGCCGTCGTTTCCGAGCGAAACGCAGACCCGCACCATAAACAGCATCTATTACGCGGTTGATGATCCCAAACGGCGCAAACCTCACGACACCGGCAGGAAGGTGAGGGTAGGAGGCGCGGGGGACGGCCTGCTGATGCTGCAGGGACCGCTCGGGCTGGACTGGCGGCGCAGGAAGTTCGGCGTGCTGCCGCGGTTCGAGAACGGCGGACTGTACCCGAGCTGTCCGGTCACCACGAATCGCGTCCGGTGCTGGCTGAACGAACGTGTCGCGGTCGAGGGTGCGGAGGGCGCGATCTTCGTGAAGCTGTACACCCACGGGGCTTTCGACGACATGTCCGAGTTTTTCCTGAAAAAGGGTGGACTCTCCACGCTGCTCGGCTGCCTGACGGAGGTCTGCGCCGAGGAGAACCTGCTGCTTCATTTCGTCACCGCGAGGGAAATGGTGAACGTGGTACGCGCCTTGGAAAGCGGCAGGTCCCTGCGGGAGGATCTGACCGATTTCCGCTACCGGTTGCAGGCTTGACAAGGAGACCCGTGTCCCATTCGCCCAGCAAAGAGCTGCTTTTCCTGAGCTACTACTTCCCCCCCGGGCCTCAGGTCGGCGGGGCGCGGGTCGCCAAGCTGTCGGCCCTGGCCCTTGAACGCGGCTGGCACGCCAGCGTCGTCGCCACCCGGGAAAACGGTGCGGCCGAGGGGACGCCGGCCCCCCGGTCCGGGTCGTTAACCCTTGCCTGGCTGGAAAGGGGCGCAACGCGGGGCAAGTCCCGGGTGAGGAAGGTCTGCGAGGCGGTCCTCCCCGAACTTTTCGTGCTGTGGGATATCGCGGGTTTTTTCCGCGCCGCGCGGCGCGCCAGGAGTGCCAGAAACATACGGGTGGTGCTGGCAACCATGCCGCGACGTCGGGTCGTACTGGCCGCCTTGCTGATGAAGCTTCTGGATCGCGAGGTGATCCTCGTCTCGGACTTCAGGGACCCCTGGATCAGCTCCGCCTACCGGGGAATCCGGGGGCGCCTCAGCCGTATCCTGCTGCGCCAGGTGCTGCGGCGCTCCGACCTGGTCACTGCGGTCACCGAGGCGGCCCTCCAGCAGGCCAAGCTTATTTGCGACGCGGATGTCAGCGCTACATGCCTCGTGGTCAGCAATGCCGTCGACGTCAGCCTCTTCGACGGCATCGCCTCGGTGCGGACCGTTTCCCGCGGAAAGATCGCCTTCGGTCACCTGGGCGACCTCGACTACGCGCACCGCAACCCGGTCCCGCTGCTCCAGGCGCTTTGCGGCATCAGGGAGGAGCAGCCGGAACTGTTCGGGCGTATAGAGCTGCACTTCTGGGGGGAGAGCGGCCACTGGCAGGGGAAAGATCTCCCCGGGCATATTGCGTGGCACCGTCTCGGCAGTTCGGCCCATTGCCACGGGACGGTGGACCGGTCCACGGCGCTGAGCATAGTACAGGGACTCGACGTGCTGGTCCTCTTCGCCTTTAATCAGCCTTTGCAGATACCGGCCAAGACCTACGAATATCTGTCGTCGCAGAAGCCGATCCTGGCTTTTTGCGAAGAACGGAGTGAAACATACGAGTTACTCGTGAACTTTCCCGCGGTGGAGCTGATCACCTCCCTCGACCCCGAAGCGATCAAGAGCTCCCTGGCCCGGATGACGGACACCCTGCGCCGGGGGGGATACCAACGGTGCGAGAGAGACCTTACGGGGATCGATTACAGGTCTGTTTTTACGCCGCTCTTCGAAAGAATCGAAGCGCTGGCCGCTGACGCTTAAAAAGGTGCCGAGCATGCCACACTCCACGGTCGCAATAAAGGTCGTCACCACGTTCCCCGACAGGTCGACGGAATCCGCCTGGCGGGAGTTTCTGAACAACGCGGACTTCCCGTCGCACTACACGGCTCCGGAATTTTTCCTGGAGCCAAGGTTTCGCGGCAACAACCCTTTTGCCGTACTCGCCTACCGGGGGGGGAGCATCGTCGGCGTACTTACCGGAACCGTCACCGGGAAAGATGTGCTCAGCGGCCAGGAGTCGAGCCCCCAGATCGCGCTGTTGCCGGGCCAGGACGCCGGCCCCGTCCTGGCCCGCCTGATCGAAGGGGCGCTTGGGAGGGGCCCGCGCGCGGGGCGGACCGAGATCTGCTCCTGGCGTGAAATGGAGGCTTTCGCCGCGGCGGGGTTCCGTTGCCAGGAGCTGAACGGGGTCGTCATGATCGACCTCTCACAGGGCCCCACCGCGCTTTTCCGGGGTTTCTCGCAACGCTCCAACATCACCAAGGCGATGCGCAGCGGCCTGGAGGTCGCCCAGGCCTCCAGCGCCGAGGAGTTCGGCGCTTACTGGGAGATCTACGCCCGGTGGTCCGCGGACCGGGGTTTCGCGGTAGTTCCGCAGGTAGAATTCTGCGAGCTCTTCGCCCGGGTGGACAACCGGCGCCTCTTCCTGGCGCGCTACGAGGGAAAGATCATCGCGGGCTCGGTCGTCCGGTTCAACCGGCACGGCCTGCTCGAATACGCGGCGAACAGCTCGCTGCCCCAGTTCCAGCAGCTGCGGGCCAACGACCTCCTGCAATGGCGCATCATCGAATGGGGGGCGGCCGAGGGGTTGCGCTGGTACAGCATGGGGGGGACGTCATTCTTCCATCAGAAGTTTGGTGGCGCAACCAGGGCTACCTTCCGCTACTGTCTCGACAGGAGCTTCCTGCGCCGGCATGACCGCAAAGAGCAGGTATTGACCCTTGCCCGGCGCATCTGGAAGAGCGTGCCCGCAGGGGTGAAAAGGAGGCTGCTGGATCTGCGTGCCAACTGTTCGGGCGCCTCCGCGAAGTAGGCCTCTGGTGCGGTCCACAGGATGTTTGGGTGCCCGGTTCGCGTCAGACGGATCGATGGGACGGTTGTCCGCATTGGCCACGTGCACAGCCGCCATCCCTTGTAGGGGAGCCGGCGGCAGCAAATTATCTGCGGGTTAACAGTTTTAGGACAGCCGGTATCCTCCTTTGCCGGAGCGTAGGCTGGAATCGAGGGGGAGCGGTGAGTGTAGAGGATCTGGTTCGAAAAATACGCGGCAAAGGGAACCGGTTGCTGGCCGAAGCTTCCCTGCGCAGCGGCCTTAACCTGAACAGGCCGGCCTCTGTCGTCGCCAAGATGACCATGCGCTGCAACTCGCGCTGCCGCCATTGCGATATCTGGCGGATCGATTACGCGGAGCGGGAAATGTCAACGGCCCAGTGGCTGACGGCGCTGGAGCGCCTGCGGGATTGGCTCGGGGAGTTCCCGATGGTTTTCACCGGGGGCGAGGCGCTGCTGCGTCCGGACCTGATCGAGATACTGAAACATGCGGTAGGCCTCGGCATCCAGGTCGAACTCCTCACCAACGGGCTCGACGTCGACGCTGACCTGGCTGTGAAGATCGTCGCCACGGGGATCGCCCAGGTGACGCTTTCCTATGACGGCGCCACCCCGGCGACGCACGACAGCTTCCGGGGGGATCCCGGTTTTCACGCCCGCACCAGCCGGGCCATCGCCGCCCTGGCCCGGCACCGGGAGCAGTCACCGCGCCCGCTCGCGATCCTCCTGAAGACCGTCATCAACAGTGGGAACCTCCCGGAACTGGCTGAAATCGGAGCCTTCGCCCGGGCCGGGGGATTCCACCTGCGCTATCAGCCCATCGAGGAGAATTACGCCGCGACACCCGACCCGAGCTGGTACCAAAAGAGCGGCCTTTGGATACACGACCTCCCGCTATTGCGCGCTCAAATTTCCCGGTTGAAGGAACTGAAGGCAGCCGGCGCAATGATCGACAACTCGCAGACTGAGCTTGACACCTTTGTCAGATACTTCGAAAGTCCGGAGGCTCTGATGGCCGAGGTGCAGGCACACGAATTGGGGCGCTCGGGTAAGGCGTGCCTGTCGTCGGTTTCCTGCTTTGTGATTTCCGGTAACGGTGATGTTCGTCACTGCCACCAGATGGAGCCGATAGGAAACCTGACACTGCAGGGCCCGAAGCAGATCTGGTCGCAGCGGGAGCGCTGCCGTATCGATATCTGCGGGTACTGACAGCAATGTCATGAACAATGCCGTACCGGGAGCGCTTCAACTACGGGCGAACCTGATCGAGCATTACTAATAGGTGGTGCCACATTGGATACGTCAAGCACCGACTACGCGGTATGCATTCTTGCCCACAACGAAGAGAAACATATCGCCCGAACGCTGACAGCAGTTATTGATGAATCGTCTGAGTCGGGAGCGCAGCTGTACCTCTACGCGAACGGCTGTACCGACTCCACCGTTGCCATTGCGCAGCAGTTCGTCGAACGCGCTGCCCGCCTGCACCTGCGGGAAATAGCACGCGCCTCCAAGCCTAACGCCTGGAACGCCGCTTTTTCCGAAGTTACCGCGGATTATCTCGTGTTCTCCGATGGGGATATCCTTCCGGAACCCGGGGCGATCAGCCGGCTGGTTTCCGTCTTGCGGGCAAACCCCCATGTCGTAATCGCGTCCAGTAAACTGTTGCCCCTGAAACAGGGTCTCGATTTCCAGCAGATGCTCGTCGGTTTCATGCAGTTGCCGGTACTTCAGCAGTGTTTGTGTGGCGGCCTTTACGCAGTGCGGTGTGGAGCATTGGCTGAAGCACTCTCGCGGAAAGGGTATTCCCTGTTGCCGGAAGGAGTAACTGGAGAAGACGGATTCCTTCAATTCATTCTGGATAAGGGGCAACTTACCATAGCTGACTGTGTCTCGTTCTATGAGCCTCCGGATATACCTGATTATCTGCGCTACCTTGCAAGGATACGCTGGCAAAATGATCAATTGATGCTGTTGCTGGGGGCGATACCTGGTCAGGGACAGGGCGTTATTGGGAAACTGTTGTTCAAAATAAAAAAGACCGAGGATTTGAAATATCTTCTGTTGTCGTCAAGCGCCTTTTTAACTAAATTCGTCTTTAAATTTATGTTCAGGACGCGTATCGATCGTATTTATAGGAGTCTCGGGCCCGTGACAGGCGACGGAGCGATGATCTTGTGCCGCTTGACCAGGTCCACGTCTACCAAATAATTTGCCGGCAGTATCCCGTCGCACCTTTTCAGCTGTTGCAGAGGTTTCCCTATGCGTAAAATTTTGTTTCTTACTGATCTCAATCCGAATAAATTCGGCTCATTGGAGGAGATGATACTGCTCCTGGGGAGGGAGCTTTCCCACCGAGGGCATAAGCTCATTCTAGGTGCGATCGCCTATCCCATCCCAGCGGTCGCGGAACTCTTTTTAGCTGCTGGAATCCAGATTGTGGATCTCAATCGGCAGGGGGGAACTTCCGCAGCACGGCGTTTGCGCGGTACGAGGGCTCTGATACAGGAGCAGCAAATCGATCTTGTCCATATCAATTTTTACGGGCTCACCGACCCGGTGGCCCTGGGCGCCTATCTGACCCCGGCGCAGATAGTGTACACCGAGCACGCATCCGGGGTCGCTCCAAGGCGGGGGGCCCTTAAGAACGTTCTTTCTCATCTGCTGCATTTTTTTATCGCGCGCAGAGTGGCAAGATATGTCGCCGTTTCCGATTTCGTCCGGGAGCGTCTGCGCATCACCCATCACGTCGGCCCGGGACAGACTGTCACGATTCACAACGGCGTCAACACGGCGAGGTTCCTCCCGCAGGACCGGATGACGGCCAGGGATCGGACCGGACTCCCCCGGGGGGGTAAAATCGTTCTGTCTGTGGCTATGCTGATTCCGGAAAAGGGAGTCCACCACCTGGTCCAGGCAGTTTCCATCCTGGTGGCCGAGTACCGGGTAACGGATCTCTGCGTCGCCATCGTCGGCGAGGGGGAGTGTCGGGAGGAACTGGAGCAGTTGGCTTGGGAACTGGGGGTGGGGGGGCAGGTCCGGTTCCTGGGGCGGCGCAGCGATGTCGCGGACCTGGTCGCCGCCGCCGACCTGGTCGCGGTTCCCTCCGTCTGGCACGAAGCATTCGGGTATATCGTCGCCGAGGCGATGGCGGGGGGGAGGCCGGTCGTCGCTTCCCGGATCGGCGGCATACCGGAGCTCATCGACGACGGAGAGACCGGGCTGCTGTTCCCTCCGGGCGACAGCCGGGCGCTCGCGGCCGCTCTTGGAGCAGTCCTGACAGACGCCGGCCTGGCCCGGCGGCTCTCGGAAAACGGGCTGCGGAAGTGCCGCAGTCAATTCAGCCTGGCCGACAAGGTCGTGGAGTTCGCCGATCTCTACGATAGCGTGCTGCGCTGATGGGCGCAGTCGCTACAGGGTGCCTATGATCAATCTGATGCTCAACATCTGCCTCGTGCTCCTGCTCTTTTTGCTTCTGCTCCAGGGGAGCCTCTACCTGTCCGGCCCCGGCAGCTTGACCAGCGCGGTGGACAAGGCCGACGCCATAGTACTTCTGAGCGGGAGCCACCGGGAGCGGGCGCCGGCCGCGGCCATGCTGTTTCGCGAACGCTACGCCGGCCGGATCATCCTGACCGACGACGGCGTCTTCAGCAGCTGGTCGGAAAAGTACGGCCGCAACCTGTACCAGGTGGAATGGGCGGAGGAGCAACTGGTCTCCGGCGGGGTAGGGCGGGACCGCATCGTCAAGCTCCCCGGCCGCGTCAACTCGACCATGTCCGAGGCGCTGCTGGTAAGCCGCTACGCGCGGCTGCACGGGCTTAAAAGGATCATCCTGGTGACGTCCGATTACCATGCCGTCCGGGCGCTCTGGGCTTTCCGCCTGGCCTTCCCCGGGGGGGCCTCCGACCTCATGGCGTTCGGGGTGCCCTCCCCGGCGGGGGGGATGAAAATGCGTTTGGTGGAGTGGGCGAAGCTTCTCTACTACCAGGTGAGGTACGGTTTGCCAGCCCTGGCACAACGCGGGAGCACGGGACAAAATTTGCCATGATAGAGAGCCTGAAATGAAGAAAGACATATCCCTGATAATGACCACAGCCGTCAATTCAAGTGACCCTTGCCTGACCATACGAAACAGCGGGGAAAGGCTGTTCCAGCTCAATTGCAGCCTCGTGAGCTGGATCACCTCCAGCCGGGTGGACAACATCATTTTGTGCGACAATTCGGCGCCTGATAACGACTATGCCGGAGTCGCGGCGTTGGCACGGCGCTACGGCAAGAAATTCGAGGCACTTTCCTTTCGCGGCGATAGTGCACGTGTCGTTACTCATGGGAAGGGGTTCGGCGAGGGGGAAATCATACGGCATGCCCTGGACCACAGCCGTCTCATCAAAGAGTCCGGTTCCTTTTACAAGGTTACGGGACGGGTTTTCATCGAAAATTTCGATGAGATTCGCGCTATCGAGGCCGGGCATGAGGTCGTTTTCGACCTGTCGATCCTGCCGGTGAAAAAAATAGCGTGGAAATTGCTGGCAGCCCTCCCCGGTGCCGGGACGCTACTGACCAATAACGGGTTCGGTTTCGTCAAGACGATCTTTTATAAATGCAGCGTCGCTTATTATCGCCGGCATCTGCTTCATTGCCACTGCGAAGTGGATAGCCGCAAGCATTTCCTGCTGGAAAACAGGATGTTCCTGCCGATCATCCGGCACGGCTACCGTCCCTTTGCCATTCAACCCGACTATGTCGGGTATTGCGCCGGTACCGGTGAACTGTACGGGACACACGATTACCCGGGGGAAGTCAAAGAACAGGCACGCGAGCTGATGCGTTCACAGTGCTTACCCTTAGCGTCTGGCGCCGACCGATGAACCTCGCCGAGGTTTTGCAGCGCTACAAGTACCACCTGCTGGGTGTCGCCGTCCTGGCCGGGTCCCTGTACGTGGCGGTCCTCCCGCGCATGGTCCTGCAGTGGTACGGGGACGGTAATTATTCCCACTGTTTCCTGGTCCCCTTGCTGGCGGGATTTTTTCTGTTCGAGCGCCGCAAAGAACTGGCGCGGACGCCGGTCGCGCCCTGGACCCCCGGACTCGCGGTCGTTGCGCTCGCACTGGCGCAGCTGCTGCTCGGCTCCCTGGCGGGCGAGCTCTTCACCGAGCGCTCCTCCCTGGTCGTGCTGCTGGCCGGCCTGGTGCTCTACCTTTTCGGCAGGGGGGTCTTCAGAGGGGCCCTGCTTCCGCTCGGCTACCTGGTCTTGATGGTGCCGCTTCCCTACATCGTGTACGACCTGGCCGCCTTCCCCCTGAGGCTTTTCGTCTCCCGGGTGTCGGTCGGTTTCCTGCAGCTTTTCGGCATCCTGGTGCAGCGCGACGGCAACGTCATCGTTTTCCCCACGATTGTGCTGGAGGTCGCGGACGCCTGCAGCGGCTTGAGGTCTCTCATGTCCCTGCTCGCCCTCGGGATCGCCTATGCCTTTTTCCTCCCTATTTCGCCCCTGAAGCGGGTCCTGCTGATCCTCTGCGCGCTGCCGGTGGCGATCTTCGCCAACGCCGCCCGGGTGATCATGACCGGTTTCCTGGCGCAGTACTGGGGGGCGCAGGCGGCGCAGGGCTTTTTTCACGAGTTCGCCGGGCTGCTGGTCTTCGCGCTGGCGCTGGCCCTCCTGCTGGGAATCGGCGCCCTGTTCCAAGAGGAGGGGTGCGGGACGCAACCGGTGGGGGGAGCGCCGGTCACCCCCGCCACCCCCGGTGGGACGCCGGGGCTCACCCGGCGCATCCTGGCGGTCTGGGTGCTGCTCGGGCTTTTCGGCGCGTACCAGTTGTCCCGGGGCGAACCGCCGGCCCCGCCGAAACGCCCCTTCAGCGGCTTTCCCGTCGAGGTGAACGGCTGGCGCGAGCTCTCCCGGGACACCCTCGACAGCCAGACCCTCGAGACCCTGAAGCCGACGGATTACCTGTCACGCAGCTACGTGGACCGGGACGGGGCGGTCGTGCGGCTGTACCTCGGTTACCACGGCGGAGGGCCGGGTGCGGGGGAGATACACTCTCCGAAGCACTGCCTCCCCGGCAGCGGATGGCTGCAGCTTTCCTCCCAGCGGAGCTGGGTCGACTGCGCGCAGGGGAGGGTCAACCTGGTGCAGGCCGTGTATGCGCTGGGCGGCAGCAGGGAGCTCTTTTACTACTGGTTCCAGGTGCGCGACCGCACGCTCTCCGACGAATACGCGCTGAAATGGGCGGAAATGGTGAATGCCCTCCTCTCGCGGCGCCGGGACGCGACATTTGTCAGGATAACGGCCGCGACCGGCTTGGGGGGACGCCGCGCCCCGGAAAGCGCCGAGCGCTTCATCAGGGATTTTTACCCCGTCATCAGGGGCTTTCTCCCCCGCTGACGCCCCGTCGGGGATCGACTCCACCATCACAGACAGGACAGGATAAAGGTACCACGGCATGTTCACCATCAAGCGCAAGCGACGCAGCCGGGCTGCGGAAGATAACGACGCCCCCGTCCCGGCAAAACCCGGAAGGCGCAGGAGGATACTCCTGTGGTTCTTCCTGTTCCTGCTCTTTTCCTGCAACCTTTTCCTGTTCCAGCGGCTGCTCTCCTCCCGCAGGACGATCCTGAAACAGCAGCAGATCCTGGCGAGCGTACGGGAACCCTCCGACCCGGGAAGCGAGGTCTCCGGAGCCTGGTACGGGCTTTGCGCCAAGCAGAGCATCCACTCCGTCGCGGACTTCCAGAATATCGTACTGAACGACCCCCTGCTCGCCGCGCATTTTTCCGACTTCTCCTGGCGCAGGGCGCGCATGGGGACCCTGGAAAGCGCCGCTTGGGCGCACGTCGCCTACCGGAAAAACGAGCAGATAGCGATGACCCGCCGGGTGATCCGGCTCCCCAAGGGGGACGGCTACATCACCGACGGCAAGCGCTGGCTGCGGACCTACTGCTGCAACGATTACGTCCTGGCCGGTTCGGAGAACACCGACGGCCCCGACCCGCTGGCACTCGACGCCCCGCAGGTGACGGAACCGCCGCCGGTGGGGAGGAGCCTCCCCGGCGGGGCAATCGTGGTACCCGAACCCGCGACCGCGCTGCTTTTCGGCTCGGGGTTGGCAGGGATCGGCTGGGCCAGGTTCCGGCGTCGCAGCAAGGGTGCAGCAGCGGGGAATAGCCTATGAGAATGTTCCACCTGGATGGCGCCGTCGCGGGAGCGCTCCTGATGGCGGTGACGCTCTGCCCCATCTGGGTGGGAAGCGCCGGCGGCTTCACACCGCCGGAGCGCACTTCTTACGCGGCAGCCCTGCAAAAGGTCGCAGCACACCCCTGCCTGTCTCCCGAGGAGGTACAACTGGTGACGCTGATCAACCTGTACCGGGGGCGCAAGGGCCTTCCCGCCGTCGCCATCTCGCCATCACTGGTGCAGACGGCGCGGGTCCACGTCCAGGACCTGCAGGACAATTACCTGCCCAACGCCAGGGACCGCCGGGGCCTGCACTGCAACCTGCACAGCTGGTCGTCACGCGGCAGCTGGAAGCCGGTCTGCTACACGAGCGACCATGCGTACGCGGATCTGATGAGGAGCAAGCCCCGGGAAATCACGGCGCGCGCCTACGACGAGGTCGGCTACGAGGTCGCCTATTATTCCTCCTCGGAGGCCACCCCCGGTAAGGCCATGGAGGCGTGGAGCAACAGCCAGCGCCACCGGGACCTGATCTTCGAAATGGCGAAGTGGGGCGGAGCGCACCTGAAGGCGGTCGGGGCCGCCGTCAGCGACAATTACGCGGTCGCCTGGTTCGGGGAGACGCCCGACCCGCTCGGCCCCCTGCCGGCCTGCACGATCGAGACAAAGGAAACGCTCCCCCCCCGGGGGGCGGGTGAACCAGAAATCCACCCCCCGGGCGGAGAACTTTGGCAACGTCTCCCCCGGGTACCAGGCAGAGCGCCACTGTAGGAATACTGTTGACACCTGAAACGTCGGCACGCCGACAGACGGTTGCGGAGGCTTTCTGCTATTGCATGAAGGGAATAAATCGCCAGAGCCGCGTCGTCGGAAGCAGCCGGCGACCCGCCGCAGCAGGCCGGCTTGACGGTTTCTGCAGTTAAGACCATGGATACTATCAGTTTAGTGCAGGGGGGACGCTATGACGTCGGCATCGAGAGGGATCAGGAACTGTTCGGGTGACAACGCAGGGACGCAGCACGCCTCTCCCGGTACGACTCCCGGAGCGGCGCGCCGCGCCCTGGCCGCGGGGGGGAGAGCGCTGCTGGCCGGCGCCCTGGTGCTCCTGGCGTCAGGCCTGGCTCTGGCGGCGACCACCATTAACGAGCAGTTCGCCCCGGCCACCATCGACCCGGGGAGCAGCTCCACGTACACGATCGTGCTTGCCAACGAGAGCACGGACGTCCTGGGCTCGGCGGCGGTCACGGTGCTGCTGCCGGCCGGCGTCTTCATCGTGAGCCCCGGCGCCATCGCGAACAGCTGCGGGTTCACCGGGGTCAGTGCAGTCGTTGGGAGCTCCACCGTATCCCTCACCGGGGGATCGATCCCAGCCTTCACCAACGGCGTAGCCGGCCAGTGCAATTTCCAGGTGACGGTCAGCTCCACGGTGCCGGGGAACCATACCGCCAGCATCCCGGCCAACGTCACCCCGAGCGCGACGGTCGCCGGCTTCAGCGCCCTTACCCCGGGCAGCGTAAGGGTCTGGAATACCAGCTCGGCCGCCGCGACCCTCTCCGTCAACACGTTGCAGAACCCCACCGGGTCGAAGAGCTACTCTTCGGGGACCCTGGACGACCCGTCGACGCTGACGCTCACCCTGTCCAACCCCAACGGCTCCACCACGCTCCCCCTGACGAGCTTCAGCGACACCCTCCCCGCGGGGATGGTGCTGGCCCCCAGCCCGAACGCCTCCGTCAGCTGCACCGGGAGCGGCGCGGTGAACGGCGCGCTCGCCGCGGCTGCAGGAGGGAGCGTCATCACCCTGAGCGGAGGGGTCATCGGGAGCGGGGGGAGCTGCAGCATCAGCGCCAAGGTCCTGGTCACCAACAGCAACAACGGCCAAGGGATAACGCTCACCAACAGCATCCCCGGCGGCGCCATCGGCAACACCCGCGGCTTGACCAGCCCCGCCTTCAGCGCCACCCGGAGCTTCAACTCGCCGATCTCCATCGGCAAATCCCTAACGCCCGGCACCATCGCCGCCGGCACGCCGGCGCGCATGACCCTCAGCATCGGCAACGCGAGCGCGACCCGCCCCCTGGCCATAACCAGCTTCAGCGATTCGCTGAGCGGCACGACGTTCAAGATCCTCACCAAGACGAGCTCCCCGATCGCGGGTGGAGTGAACCCGACGGTCGTCTGCACCGGGACCGGCGCCGTCAACGGCACCCTGACCGCGGTCCCCGATACCTTGAACCAGGCCTTCACCCTGACAGGCGCCAAGGCGGGCCCCGGCGGGGCCTGCACGGTTACCGCGGACATCACCTCCAACAGCGACGGAATCCACACCAACACCGTCCCCGCCAACGCCGTCGTCAACCCGGACGGCTACAGCAGCCCGAGCGCGTCCGCCTACGTCATGACCCATGCCCAGCTGACGGTCCTCAAGGACGTCACGGTCTCCAACGTCGCCCCGGGGCAGTGGACCAAGTTCACCGTCAATATCAGCAACTGGGCCCCCGCCGACGTAACCAACGTGACCTTCAAGGACCTGCTCCCCAAAAGCGGCGCGAGCCAGTTGACCCTTTACAACCCGGTCACCGTCGGCAATCCGGACGGGAGCTTTTACACGACCGCCGGCGACTGCTCCGGCGGCTCCTGGTACGGCACCAACGCCGCCGGCACCAGCACGGGGAGCGCCCCGACGGTCGCCGACGCCGGGATACTCTGGACCGGGGGGACGATCCGCTACGGAGGCGGGGTCGCGGGGGTCTGCACGATCAACTTCTGGGCCAAACTCCCCGAAAGTGCGGCCGCCGGGATGTCCTTCGACAACACCCTGCCGATCGGCCTCATCACCGGGACCGGACCGGAAGGGGCGGTAATCAACACCGATTCGGACAACGCGGTGGTAAGCTACCTGGACAAGGTCGCGGTCGGCAAGGGTTTCGGCCCCTCCAGCATCCCCCAGGGTGGAATCTCGACGCTGAGCCTGACGCTCTACAACCGCACCCTGGCCCCGCTGACCGGGATCAGCCTGACCGACACCCTCCCGGCCGGAGTTACCCTGGCGGCCAACCCGTCGCCGACCAACAGCTGCGGCGGGACACTGCAGGCTTTTCCCAGCGACAGTCAGATCATCCTTTCCGGCGGGGGGGTCGCGAAGCGCCCCGATGAGAGCCAGGAGTCCAGCTGCGTCATCACCGTGCAGGTGACCGGGACGGGACTGGGGAGCTACACGAACACCATCCACCCGGGTGATTTCTCCGACACGCAGGGGCTCGCCATCCCGGCGAATGTCACCGCGGTCCTCAACATCGGCACCGGCCTCACCGGCACCAAGAGCTTCACCCCGACCCAGGTCGATTCCGGCGGGGTCGCCCGCGTGACGGTCACGGTCAGCAACAGCTTCAACAGCCGGCAGACCAACATCTCGGTGGACGACAACAGCTTCGGCGCCGGCCTGACGGTCGCCAACCCGGCCAACGCTTCCACCAACTGCCCCGGTTACCCCACCCTGATCGTCAACCCCGGCGAGACCCGCGCCCGGTTGCTCGGCACCGCGCTCAACGCCGGCGTCAGTTGCGACTTTTCCTTCGACGTCGCGGCCAGCGGCGCCTACACTTCTTGGAGCAACACTATTCCGGCCGGGAAAATAGCCTCCGCCGAGGGGTTGTCCAACACCTCCGCCATCGTCGCGACGCTGTATCAAACCGCGGCACAGCTATCCATCAACAAATCCTTCAGCCCGGTGCTGATTGCCGGCGGCGCCCCGTCGGTGCTGCAGTTCGACATCGCCAATACCTCCCTGAACCTGATCGCCCACAAGGCCGGTTTCACCGACATGCTCCCCGAGGGGATGGAGGTGTACGCGGCACCCAACGCCAGCACGACCTGCATCGGCGGGACGGTGGCGGCGATCGCCGGCGACAACAAGATCATCCTCTCGGGTGCGACCCTCGCCGCAGGTTCGAGCTGCAAGGTCTACGTCACGACGACCTCCAGCAAATTCCTCAACCTGACCAACACCATTCCGGCCGGTTCGGCGCTGAGCCAGGAAGGGTACACCAACCCGGCTGCGGCAAGCGCGACCCTTTCCACCCTGCAGGGGGTGGAGATCATGAAGCGGTTCTCCCCCCAGTACATCATCCCGGGCGGGGTCTCCCGGCTGCACCTGCAGCTCATCAACACCTTCGACCCCTACGCGCCGACCCCGATGACCCTCACCGGCGCGGCGGTCAGCGACGCCCTGCCGTCCGGCGTGCTGGTCGCCCCGACCCCCAACGCCGGCACGACCTGCGCCGGCGGCACGGTGACGGCGAGCCCCGGGGGGAGCAGTGTCGCGCTGAGCGGGGCGACCCTTCCCACCGGCACGACCTGCCTGGTGAGCGTGGACGTGGTCGCCGCGAGCCTTGGCAGTTACGACAATTTCGTGCCGGTCGGCTCGCTGAGCAACGACCAGCTGATCACCAACCACACCTCGGCCCACGCCCTGCTGTATGTCGTCGCCAAGCCGACCCTGAGCAAAAGCTTCGGCAGCGCCACCCGGAACCCGGGGGGAAGCAACCGGTTGACGGTGACGGTCTCCAACGGCTCCTCCGTACAGCTTACCGGCATGGCGCTGACCGACACCCTTCCGGCCGGCCTGGCGATCGCCTCCTCGCCGGGGGCGAGCGGGAGCTGCACGAACGGCATCGTCAGCGCCTCCCCGGGCGGGACCTCCCTCGCGCTGACGGGAGCGACCCTGCCGGCCGGCGGGAGCTGCAGCTTCTCCGCCGACGTCGTGGGGGGGAGCCCCGGCAGCTACATCAACAGCATAGATGCCGGCAGGCTCGTCACCGACCAGGGGCTCTCCAACGAAGGGAGCGTCACCGCCAGCATGACGGTCAACAACGCACCGTTCGTGACCAAGGCGTTCAGCCCGGTTTCCATCACTTCCGGCGGGACTTCGACCCTGACCATCACCCTCGGCAATCCCGACGCTGTCAACGCCATCACGCTCAGTGCCGCCTTCGTCGATGCACTCCCCGGTCATGTGACGGTGGCGGCGACCCCCAATATCACCAAGAGCTGCCCCGGGGCCGTGACTGCCGCCGCCGGCTCCTCGACGGTGAGCTACCCCGCAGGCGCGACCATCCCGGCCGCTGGCTGCAGCATCAGCGTCGACGTTACCTCGTCAACCGCCGGGACCCACACCAACACGGTCGCGGGGGGGCAGCTGAGCACGGGCGCCGGGACCAACCCCGACCCGGCCTACGCCTCCCTGGCCGTCGGGGCGGGGGCCCTGGTCCCCCCCACCAACGCGGCGAGCTTCGAGCGCTCCCCGATCTTTGTCGGCGAAACCTCCCGGCTCACCATCACCCTGGGAAACCCTAACAGCTCCGGGTTGACCCTGAGCTCGACCTTCACGGACGCGCTCCCGGGCGGGGTCAGTATCGCCTCCACGCCGAACCTGGTCGTCAGTTGCCCCGGAACCGCCGTCGCCGCGGCCGGCTCCACGACGGTCAGCTACCCGGCCGGCGCGGTCATCCCGGCAGGCGGCTGCAGCATCTCCGTCAACGTCACCTCCGGCAGCGCCGGAAGCTATACCAACACCCTGGCGGCCGGCGCTCTTGCCACCGACGGGGGGAGCACGCTGCAGCCGGCGACCGCCGGACTGGTGGTGCAGACGCTGGTTCCCCCGACGCTCACCAAGTCGTTCAGCCCGAGCACCATCAACCCGGGCGGGGTGTCGACCCTGACCCTCGCCCTGGGTAACGCCAACAGCGCCGCCCAGACGCTCAGCGCCGTCCTGACCGACACCCTGCCGGGGAACGTGCTGGTGGCCGCCGTCCCCAATATCCGCGGCACCTGCATCGTCACCAACCCCGGGAGCGTGACCGCCGCAGCCGGAAGCGGAAGCCTGAGCTACGCCAGCGGGTCCGCGGTCCCAAGCGGCGGCTGCACGGTGATCGTCGACGTCACCTCCTCCGTGTCGGGCGGTCCCTACACGAACTCCATACCCGCGGGGGGGCTGAAGACCGTCGACGCCGGCAACAGCACCGCCGCCGCCAGCGCCGTGCTCTTCGTCAACCCGCCGCAGCCACCCTCCATCAGCAAGAGCTTTTCCCCGGCGTCGATCGTTTCCGGGACGACAGCGACGCTGACCTTGTCGTTTGGCAACGGAAACCTGGCGCCCACCGCGCTGACAGCGGACCTGGTGGACGCCCTGCCGGGGAACCTGACGGTCGCCGCGGCCCCGAACATCCGGGTGGGCGGTGCGTGTACCCTCGGGAAGGTCGCAGCGGCACCGTACGGTACGACGGTCGCCTACCAGTCCGGTGGCGCCATCCCCGCCGGCGGCTGCTCGGTCTCCGTCGACGTCACCTCCAGTCACGGTGCGATCTACAGCAACAGCATTCCCACCGGGGCTCTGGTCACCGGATACGGCAGCAACGCGGTGGGGACCTCCGCCGACCTGAAGGTCATGGAGCCTCCGACGCTCGCCAAGGCGTTCTCCTCCGCCCTGGTGGAGAAGGGGAGCTACACGACCCTCACCCTGACCCTGGGGAACCCGAACAGTTATCCCATCCACCTGACTTCCGCCCTGACCGATGCCCTGCCGGCCAACCTTCTGGTCGCCTCGCCCCCCTCCGTCGGGGGGAGCTGCGCCGGGGCAGTCACCGCGGTCGCCGGCTCCGGGAGCATCAGCTACGCCAGCGGAGCCGCTGTCCCAAGCGGCGGCTGCACCGTGACGGTCCGGGTGACCTCGTCGGTCATCGGTCCCTATACCAACAGCATCGCGGCGTCCGCACTGGCGACCGACGTCGGGACCAACGCCTCCGGGACCACGGCCGACCTGACCGTCTACGAGCGCATCGCCGTCGGCAAGGCGTTCTCCCCCGCCGAGATCAACACGGGCGGCAGCTCCACCTTGACCATCACCCTGTACAACACCAACGCGCTGGCGACGACCCTCACCTCGAGCATGACGGACACGCTGCCGGCAGGGCTGGTGGTGAAGAATCCCGCGAACATCGGGGGGAGCTGTACGGGTGGTGTCACGGCGACCCCCGGGACCCGTACCGTCAGCTACGCCCAGGGCGCCTCCATCCCGCACGGCAGCTGCACCATAACGGCCGATGTCACCTCCGCCAACGGGGCCATCTACACCAACACCATTTACGCCGGCACCCTGCAGACCGGCTACGGCAGCAACGCCGCGCTCGCGACGGCGGACCTCAAGGTGAAGCAGCCGCCAACGCTCGCCAAGGCTTTCGCGCCGGCCGCCGTCGCGCCGGACGAAAACTCCGTGCTTACCCTCACCCTGGGGAACCCGAACGCCAACTTCGCCATAACGACCTCGGCCCCCCTGGTGGACACCCTGCCGGCGGGTCTGGTGGCCTCGGCAACCCCCGGCATCGTCACCAGCTGCCCGGGGGCGGTAACTGCGACAGCCGGGGCCGGCACGGTCAGCTATGCCAGCGGGTCGAGCATCCCCGCCGGTGGCTGCACCATCTCCGTGAACGTGAGATCCGCCACCCTGGGCGCCTACACGAACTCCATAGCCGTCGCGGCGCTAGCCACCGACACCGGGAGCAGCCCCGCCAAAGCGGAAGCGAGCCTGTCGGTCCGTTACCTGCCGACGCTGGTCAAGGCGTTTGCACCGGCGACTCTCAATCTGAACGCGACGGGGACTTCCCGGTTGACCCTGAGCCTGGGGAACAGGAACCTCGTGCCGCTCTCCCTGACCGCCGCCCTGGTCGATGTCCTGCCGGCCGGCATGACGGTGGCGTCCTCCTCCGGACTGACAACGACCTGCCCCGGTACCGTCACGGCAGCCGCGGGGTCAGGGACGGTCAGCTACCCCGTTAGTGCCAGCATCCCCGTCGGCGGCTGCTCCATTTCCCTGGACGTCTCCGTCGCCACGAGTCGTGGTACCATGTTCAGCAACACGGTCGCCGCCGGCGGATTGCAAACAGACCGCGGGGCCAACGCGGCGCTTGCGACGGCGAGCCTGAAGGTGCTGGCTCCTCCCACGCTGACCAAAGCATTTGCCCCTACGTCGCTTCGATTGGTGAACGGCGGGAATGCGACGTTGACCTTGAACCTTGGCAACCCGAATACCTACCCTATCGCCCTGACGGCCGACTTGGTTGACACTTTCCCGAGTGGGCTCGTGCTGGGCACGCCGGCCAGCATAGGAGGGACCTGTGCTGCCAGCTACGTGCGGGCGACCGCCGGGGGGATGACCGTAAAATTTGTCAACGGAGCTGTCATACCATCCGGGGGATGCACCATCACGGTTCCGGTCACCGCAGCCGTCGGTGCCGCTCCGGGTAACTACCTGAACGACATGAGTGGTTACGAGTTTACTACGGATACCGGCCACTCAGACCGCGCCACGGCCGTACTCACCCTCATGCCGGTCGCCGACCTGGCGGTGGCGAAGACGGTCGACCCGGCCTCCACGACGTTCGGCGCCAATGTGACCTTCCGGGTAACGGTCACCAACAACGGACCCTCGCCGACGACCAACGTGACACTGCGGGATACCCTGCCGCTTGGCTACACCTTCGTCAGTGCCACGCCTAGCACGGGCACGACTTACCAGAGAAACGTCAATTACGATACTAGCAGCCTTCTTATCTGGACTGTCGGCACGCTCGCCAACGGTGCGGCAGCCACCTTCGACGTCGTGGCAAAAGTCAGGACGTTCGGCCCTTTCGCCAACACCGCTTCCGTGTATGCATCTGACGCTTACGACCCCGTCTCCGCTAACAACTCCGCGACCGCCGCCCCTGCACTGCCGCTCATCCTTGACTGCGATGTCAACAGGGACCAGAGGATCGACAAGGACGACATCGATCTTATTTTCGCGGCGGCGGGACTGCTCACCGGCAGCCGTCCACTCGACCCGCGCGACCTGGACGGCGATGGTCTGATCACGGTGAACGACGCCCGGGGCTGCGTGCTGCGCTGTGACAACGCCACCTGCGTGAAGCTGCTGCGCGGAACCCAGGGGGTCCTTTACACGGCTCCGCTCTCCGCGTCGGGCGGCCCGGTCTGGTACGGCTTCGCCCTTACCGGCGGCCTGCTTCCGGCGGGCCTGACCTTGGACCCCGGCACCGGTGTGCTCTCGGGGACTCCGACGGCCAGCGGGACCTTCACCTTCTCCGTCACGGCCACCGATGCCCTGCACGGCATAACCAGCGTCGGCGTCTATACGCTCTACCTCGATCCGCCGTTGGTCATCACCACGGCGAGCCTGCCGGGTGCCGCACTGGGTGCCACCTACAGCCAGACCGTCGTTGCTACGGGCGGACAGACCGCCAAGGCGGACAGCTCTCCGCTTCCCTACAGCTGGAGCGTCAGCAGCGGCGCCCTACCCGGGGGGATGACGCTTGATGCTGCGACGGGCACCATAAGCGGGGCTCCGACCACGACCGGCAGCGCCACCTTTACCGTGAAGGTGCAGGACTACAACGGCAGGAGCACGACAAAAGCGCTGAGCATCACCTCTTTATGATGGTTGGGAAGTCCTGAGGCGGGAACGCCGATACACATAAAGCGAGGGTAACCATGAGAAAAACAATCTTTGCAGCAGTTCTGGCGCTGACGATGGGCTGCGCGCAGCTGGCAGCGGCACTTCCCATCGAGGTCGGATTTTCGCCCAGTTCACTGGTCTACGTAACCGGCACGGGTGGGTACAGTGTGGACGTCGTCCTCTCCAACCTCCCCAGTGGCGGCATAGTTTCGGCCTTCAACCTGAGCGTGCTGTACAGCAGTACCTACCTGAACGCCACGGGCGTTTCCTTCAGCAATCTGCTGGGCTCCGCGGGCTACGAAGTACTGCAGCAAAGCATGCTGCTGACCCCCGGAACGATCAATTTCTCCGCGGTTTCCCTGCTGTCGGATGCCACGCTGGCGGCGCTGCAAGGGTCTACCGGGAGCGTGAAACTGGCGACGCTCTACTTTGACGGCGTGTCTAACGGCACGACGGGGCTTTCCTTTAACTGGGTCCAGGGCTTGGATGTCAAGGGAGCCGAAAACAAGGTCATCGCCGGTTTCGTACCCGAACCGGCCAGCATCCTGCCGATGGGGTTGGGCCTGCTGGCCCTGCTGGGGTACCTCTGGCGGAAAAAGCTGCCGACGCGCGCTTAAGTCGCAGCGGTGTACATGGAATAGCTCAGGGAGGCGGTTATGTTTCAATCATGGAGAGTGCCCAGGTGCCGTAGAATGCTCTGGTTGGTAGTAGGTCTCAGCGTCATCACGACTGCCCTCTGTTGCATCGCGGCCCGCACGGCCTCGGCTGCCCCGGCCGTAACTGCCACCACTCCCGCCAGCGGGGCCATCGGCGTGCCGGTCGGGTCACGGGTTTCCGCCGTCTTCAGCCAGGCGATGGACCCGGTCACCCTCACCGGTGCTACGGTCACGCTTTCCCATTTCGACGGGATACAGGCCCTGGCCGCCGGATATGCCCACACGGTCCTCTTGAAAAACAGCGGCGGGGTCGTCGCCTGGGGAGACAACTCCCTGGGGCAAACCAGCGTGCCCGCCGGGCTTTCGGGTGTGACAGCCGTTGCCGCCGGCGAGTCTCACACGGTGGCCCTGAAGAGCGACGGCAAGGTCGTCGCGTGGGGGCGCAACGATTACCAGCAGACGAGCGCGCCGGCCGGACTGTCCGGAGTCGCCGCCGTTGCCGCGGGATTCGGACACACGGTAGCGCTGAAGAGAGACGGAACGGTCGTCGCCTGGGGGCTTAACAGCTCCGGGCAGGCGACGGTGCCGGTGGGACTGTCCGGAGTCGTCGCCATCGCGGCGGGGAGCTTTCATACGGTCGCGCTGAAGGGGGACGGAACGGTCGTCGCCTGGGGGCGCAACTACTCCGGGCAGGCGACGGTGCCGGCCGGGCTTTCCGGGGTCGCCGCCATTGCCGCCGGGTGGTACCACACGGTCGCCCTGAAGAGTGACGGCACCCTGGTTTCCTGGGGCGAGAACAGCTCCGGGCAGACGGCGGTTCCGGTCGCACTCGCCGGCGTGAAGGTGACCGCCGTTGCGGCGGGCGCCTATCACACCGTCGCCCTCAGGGAGGACCGCACGCTGGTCGCCTGGGGCCTGGACGATTACGGTCAGGCGACGCTCCCCTCCGGGCTCTCCGGAGTCGCCGCTCTGGCCGCCGGTGCTTATCACACGCTTGCGCTCAAGGACGACGGCACTGCAACCGGGTGGGGCCGCGACAGCTTCGGCCAGGCGACGGTGGATGAGGGCGTCTACCGGACCTCAGATGTCGGGGCGGTCAGTTACGACTTCGTTGGCAAAACCGCAATCTTCACCCCCTCAAGCCGGCTGCCGTATTCCACCACGTTCACCGCGACCGTTACCAATGGCGTGCGCAGCCTGACCGGTGGGAACCCGGCAGGCGACTACTCCTGGAACTTTACGACTGTCAGCGATACGACGCCGCCGACCGTCACGGTCACCGTACCGGTCCTGGGCACCTCGGGGAATTCGACGGCAACGCCGAAGATAACCTATAGCGCCAGTGACGGCACGACCGTCGTGAAACTGGACGGCCAGGTGCTGGTTATCACCAATAACGCCAATCTGCCTCACCTGGCCGACGGCAAGCACACCCTCACCATCGAGTCTACCGATTACGCCGGGAACCAGGGGGTGGCGAGCATCGATTTCTACGTGGACACGGTCAGCCCGACCCTGCTCCTCTCCACGCTCGCCGACAAGGCCGTTACCGGTAACGCCATTCTCAACGTCAGCGGGTACGTAACCGACTCCAGCGGGTCTGCGGATTACGCCAGCGGTGTCGGGAGCCTTTCCGTCAACGGCGTCGCCGTGGCGCCGGCTGACGATGGCAGCTTCAGCTTTGCCCTGGCTCTGGTGGAAGGGGACAACAGCGTAGCCACCGTGCTGACGGATAAGGCCGGGAACCGGACGGCGGATGCTAGGACCATCACCCTCAGTAAAACGGCGCCGGCTTTGACGCTCAGCACCCCGGCCGACAACAGCAGTACCGCCGAATCGTGGGTCGTTTTGAGCGGCGTCGCGGACGGGAATTGCATCGTTCAATTCGTGGTGGGCGCCGGTGCGAAGAACGACGTGGCGGGTACGAATTTTACCGCAACGGCCTATCTTGAACCCGGCCTTAATACGGTCCAGGTATGGGCGACCGATCTTGCCACCGGCAAGGTTTCCGCCCAGAAACGGAGCGTAAGCTACGATGCTGCCAAGATGTCCCTTGCCATCACCTCTCCGGCCCAGGATGTCGTGGTTTCCCAAAACACCCTGACCTTGACGGGAACGGTCGCCGACGCTCTCAGTGACGTGACCATCACCGTAGCCGACGGCACCACCAGCCACACCCCTGCCGTGACCGACGGCGCCTTCACCCAGGCGCTCACCTTCACCGAGGGTAAAACCTATCCGATAACGGTCACTGCCGCCGATTCCGGGGGGGGCCGGATTGCCAGCAGCCAGCGCAATGTCATTTACCGTCCGATTAAGGGTGATCTGGACGGCGACGGCAAAGTGCTTATGGCCGACGCCTTGCGGGCCCTGCGCTACGCGCTCAACCTGATCCCTCACGATGCCGTCAGTGATGCACACTACCTGGCTTTGGCAGATGTGGCGCCGCTTGATCCCGCCACCATGAAACCCAAAGGAGACGGCAAAATCAACATTCTGGATGTGCTGGTGCTACTGCAGCGTTCAGTCGACTTGCTGAGTTGGTGAAACCCGCCCTGACGTGCCAGTCCCTTTCGCCACCGCTCTTTTCCAGAGCGGGGGAGGGGGGGCTGGCGCTACCTTTGGCGACCTGCACCTTTTAAATTACCTGGATCATTACTCAACGAGTACACGAGGATAAAGAAATGAAGAACAAGGTGATGGTGACACTGGCAGCAGCTTGCATGTTGGCGACGGTACTCTCGATAGCCGGTTGCGGTGGCGGTGGCGGTGGAAGTGCTCCCGTCGCACCCGTCTATACGCAAGCGGTTTTGAAGTTGAAAACAGTCGGCACCCCGGTAGCCGGTAAGATGGCCGGCGGCTGGCAGGTAACGGTTGGTATCCCTGACGCCGGCCTCAGCATCAAGACGGTCTCTGCTAGCGACATGACCCTTGACGCCACGGCATTTTTCGCCAGCGGAGTGACGCCGCCGACATATACTCTTCAGGGCTCTTATAATATGCCCGGCTCGGCTTCTGTGCACCCTTATCTTTTAGTCGGCGCTGCTGCTGGCAGCTCGGATCTGCTCGCGGGTACTAAGGTGGGCGAGGTCGCCACGCTGGTCTTCGACATAGCACCCGGAGCGGCGCTCCCGAAGAAAAGCAGCTTTCCGCTTTCTGAACCCATTGTATCCGAGGCAGCTGCAGGCGCATTCGAGTTGAAAGGTGTGACCTTCGACGTCGAACTTTCATTTAGATAACGGAACTCTGGCCCAACCTTAGATTTCGTCGTTAGCGCACTTTGCAAAGGGGGGGCTAGGAGGGATTTGGTTTCTGGCAGCAAAAGCCAATCTCCCTTCTTCCCCCATTCACAAAGAGGGAAAAAGTCTTAAAGCATGATCGCATGCAGTACCTTTTTCCGGGATAGTCCCGCTACATAACGGTGAGGCAGCAATCCCTCCACTACCAACTCACTGCCTCTTTGGTTTCCCTTCAACGACTTCCTCGCGGCTGAATTAAACCGTACCCGATGTCCTTGTAGGCCCGTCTGCCACACAACCCTTAACGGCTGCCGGAACCCTCAGCCAGACCGCCGTGGCGCAGGAAATCATCAACGCCACGGTGCTGGCCGGTTCCGTAGCCGTTTCCGCAGGCGGGGTCGGCGTTGCCGCCAGCGGGTCGGGAGTTTCCGCAGTAAACAAGGTCGCGACCGAGGTCCAGAGCTTCAGCGAGGACTGCGCTGCCATCGTTGCCGGCAGTGTGGCGCTTTCCGCGGACGACACCTCCCTGATCAAGGCAGATGCCGGCGCGGCAGCCGTGGCCGCCTCGTTCGCCGGGGTGGGGGTCGCCCTCTCCATCGGCGCAGCCGTCGCCGAAAATCAGATCAGCAACGAGATCGAGTCCCACATCGCCCGCGCCGGTTCCCTCACCTCCGTCGGCGACATCACCCTGCACGCGGCCGAAAGCGCCACCATCACCTCCCGGACCGCCGCGGCCGCCGTTTCCGCCGCCGTCGGGGCCATAGGGGTCGCGGTCAGCGGCGCCGGTGCCACCGCCACCAACGTCATTCTGACGGCAACAAACGCCTATCTCGACGGGAGCACCGTCGTCGGCGCCAACAATGTGACGCTTGAGGCCACCAACAGCTCTACCATCAACGCCACGGTACTTTCTGTCGCAGCCTCGCTGGGAGGGGGCATCGTCGGCCTCAGCGGGTCCATCGGGGCCTCGACGGCGCGCAACCTGATCGGCAGTACTATTTCCGGTGCCCCGTCCCCGGAACAGGTGCAGACATACGTGAAGAATTCCGCCATCCGGGCCACCGGCGACCTCGTCCAGACGGCCAACGCGGTCCAAACCATCGACGCGACGGTCATGGCTGCCTCGGTGGCGGTTTCCGCCGGCCTGGTCGCAGGCGCCGCCAGCGGAGCGGGCGCCACCACGGTTAACAAGGTCGCCACCCAGGTGACGTCCTTCATCGACAACAGCGGCGTTACCGGCGTCGTCGTCAGCGCCGGCAACGTAACCCTGACCGCCCACGACACCTCGACCATCACGGCGACCGTCGGCGCCGCGTCCATGGCCGCAGCCGTCGGCCTGACCGGCGCAGCCGTCTCCATCGGCGTTTCCGGAGCCTCGAACGACATCGGCAACGAGGTGGCGGCCTACATCAGGTCCGCGACCGTCACCGCCACCTCCGGGGACCTCACGGTCCGGGCGCTGGAGGATACCACCATCACCACCACGGCCGTCGCGGCCTCCGCAGCCGCCGCCACGGGCACTTTCAGCCTTGCCATCAGCGGCGGCGGGGCCGCGGCGCTCAACACCATCCACAACAGCACGAAGGCATTCAGCGCCGACAGCACCCTGAAGCTGCCGGGAGATCTCACCGTCGAGGCGAACGACACCTCAACCTCCTCCGCAAAGGTCGATACGCTTTCGTCAAGCACCGGCATCCTGTCCCTTTCCATGGGAGGCTCGGTCGCCAATACCACCATCACTTCTTCGATCGCCGCCTATGCCGGAGCTACAGGCATCGACGTAGGCGGCTCCATACTGGTTTCGGCTACCGCTACGCCCAAGGCCTCCGTCTGGGCCCTGGGAGTAAACTCCGGCACCCTGGCTGTGGGCCTTTCCAGCGCCAGCGCCACCGTGACGCCCACAGTCACGGCCTACGTCGGCGGGAGCAACAAAACGCTCAAGGCGGGGAGCCTCGCCGTGCTGGCGAGCCTGGCCGCCCCCGACGGCGGCTACTCGGCTTACTCGTACGCCTCGGGAAGCGCCGGCGCGCTGATCGGCATCACCGCCACCAGCGCCGTGGCGAGCAACTCGGGCGTGGTAGCAGGCTATATCGCCGACAACGCCACCCTGGTCATCGCAGGCTCCACTCTGGTGGCCGCCACCAGCAACACCCGGCAGCTGGCCGAGGCCGACAGCCACGTCGTGGGGCTGATCGCGGCCGGCACGACCAACGCCGGCGCGGCCTCCGCCCTGAGCACGAAGGCCTGGCTCGGCTCCTCCGTCAAGCTCACCGGCGGCAGCCTGGCCGTCACCGCCACGGGAAGCGACGACAACTTCGCCCTGGCAACGGCAGGGAGCGGCGGGCTGATCGCCGGCGCGGCCGCCACGGCCCGCACCTTGAACATCAGCACCACGACAGCCGGAGTGAAAAACGGCGCCGTCCTGGACCTGACGGGCGGCGGGACCGGCTCGGCATCCCTCGCGGCCGACCACAGCGCCGTCTTCAACACCCAGGTGCTGACGGCGGCTGGCGGGGCGTTGGCGGGAAGCGGCGCCGAGACGAGCAACACTGTTGTCTCGGACGTCGAGGTGAACCTGGGGGCCGACGCCTCAATGAGCGCACGCGACATCAGCCTGCTGGCGTACAGCCGCGCGATCAAGCCGATGCTCTCCGACTACAACATCAGCGGGACCACCGGCGGCATCGTCAGCGGGGCCGGAGCGGACAGCACGACCACGATCTCGCTCACGACGCTCGCGACGGTCGGCGACCGTGCGAAGCTGACCGTCGTCGCCGGGGGGACCGGCGTGGCGGGGGCCCTCGCCCTGAAGACCCGGAACGACCTGGATGTGAACGACCAGGTCAAGCTCACCACCGGCGGCGCCCTCGCCGGCGCCGGCGCGAACGTCACCATCAGCGCGCCGGTCGACCTGTCGAAGATCCAGATCGGCACGGGCGCCGCGCTGAGCAGCGCGGGGGACGTCATCCTGTCCGCCCGCGGCGGCGCGACTGCCGACGCAGAGGTGAACGCCGAGACCTACGGGGTGGCAACCGTCGCGGTCGCCTATTCCACCCTGGACCTCGCCCACGTGGTGAACCTGGTCTCCATCGGGGCCGGCAGCACCATCCATGCCGGGGGCGACCTCGAGCTCTCCGCCGGAACCGACACTGACTTCAACCGCGACCAGTACACCCTGACGGCACGGACCGACACCTTCGCCGGCAGCGCGATCCCCATCGACAAGGTCGATGCCCTGGTGCATCTGGTACAAAACAACCAGATCGTCATATCCGGCGGCGCGCTGCTGGAGACCGCCGGGGACGCCAAGCTGTTTGCCGAAAAGCTGGGGCTGGTCGACATAACGGCCAAGGCGAAGGCGACCAACTGGATGAGCATGCTCGCCGACGCGATAAACGGCGGCAGTTCGGAGATCGCCTACAAAGGAACTTTTGACGCGAAGGCGTACGGCACGGTGCAAAACGACGGCACCGTGCGCACCGGTCTCGACCGCCACAAATCGCTCACCCTCGACAGTTGGAACTCCGCCACCGGTACCGTGAGCGGCACCAGCATCGGAGGGATCGAGTTCACCACGGGAATAACAGCGGTCACCTCGGGGCTCTTTGCCGACCTGCAAACCCTGCAGACCAACCTTTCCAATTATATCAACGCTGGAAACGCGACTCTGGTTACTTATTACCAAACGCAGATCGCTCGCGTACAGGCCGAGATGATCACGCAGGGGCTGATGACCAAACTGCCGGACAACGGCACCAACGGCGTTCAGAAAAAGGACGGGCAGGGTAACCTGCTCTGGATTTACATGCCGATCCAGCGCTACGCTATGACGGTTAACGTGCTCCCCGCAGTGGCGCAGGCGGGGGTCATCGACGTGCGGGCCGACCTGCTGGTCGGCTCCGGGGTGATGGACGCCCCGGGCGACGCCAGCATCAGCATCATCAACAACACCCCCGCCTACCTCAACATCCTGGGGCTCGCCATACCGGAGACCAACGGCGGCCTCCTGCTGAACGGGCAGGTGGCGGGGACCAATGCCGCGATCACCACCATAAACGCCGGCAACGACGACGGCCGGCCCGGCACGGCAGCGTTCAGCTCTATCACGCTGGCGGGGGCCGGCAACCAGCCCACTATCACCATAAAGAACCTGGCGTGGAATCCTGCAGGCCACGCAGGCGAGATCTACGCCTACCCGGATATCAGCATTATAGGGGACATCATTAACCTGGGCGGCGCCTTCATCGACAACGCCGGGGCCGGCAGCATCATGATCAGCAAGAACGCCACCATCCAGTCGAAAACCCAGGAGATCAGCGCAGGGGGGAGCGTCGTCATCGCCGACCTGACGACCTACAACGTCGGCGGCGACCCCTATGCCCAGTGGCAAGCCGCCACCAACGCACTCTGGGCCATAGCCAGCCCGGTCGTGGGGCAGGCCTACACCGCCAGCGCCGCCAATATCGCCAGCGCGGTGAACAACTCGATCTCCACCCCGAGCCTCTACGCCAACAGCATAACTATCACGGCCGAATACATCAATGTAAACGGCCTGATACAGAGCGGCAAGGCGGATTACACCCTGACCCTGACGACCGCCACCACTAACGAAATCAACGCCATTATAAAGAACCATCAGGTCGGGCTGATCCAGCTCACCTCCGCGATATCGTCCGATTTCAAGGTATATTTCGATACCGCCACTCAGACCATCCAGGTGCAGGAGGTCTACTCCAAGGGCGGGAGCATAGAGTTGCACGGCAATGTCATGAACTCCGGGACGGGCCAGATCTCCGTGCTGGGCGGATATTCCAACGTCACCATCACCAACGCGACCCAATGGGACCTGCTGGTAAACCGGATCGACGTCTCCAGCAGGGGAGCCGGTACGCTCCTCATCGACGACACCGCCAAGAAGCAAACAACGCTCTACACGATAGACAGCACGGGGAAAATGCTGACCCAGAGCACGCCCTTCACGGTTGATAGCACCGGGAAGAGGGTCTTTGGGGTGACGACATCATCCCTGCCAACTGACAGCTGGAACACGACCTTCGCTCCTCAGACCGGCTGGCGCTACGCCTGGGCCTCGGCTAAACAGACCGCGGAAAACAGGTACGCCACGGTCGCCTCATCGTCCTGGGCCGGAATCGACGCCCTGGCCGCCGACCCGGCAGCGATCGTCTGGGACAGGACGGAGAACATTACCCAGCCGACACTGGTGCCGTCCAGCAACTACTATTTCCAGAGCGACGCCCTGAAAGATGTCGCATTCACCGCCACCTACAAGGACCTGACCCTGTCCCATCAGCCGGTACGCGAGATAGCCCACTGGCAGGACACCAACTGGTGCGGGGTTACGACCTATTCCTCGACCCTCCTGGAGGAAAGCTCCCATAAAGACATCTGGAACTACTCCGTCAAGGCCGACCGGTCCATCAACATCGGCTTTATCGGCAACAGCGAGGGGAAGATCACCCTCAATTCCACCGGTGCCGGCAAGATCGAGCTTGCCGGCGCCATCCTCAACAGCAGCGGCACCACGACAATCTCGTCACTGAAATCCATCGTCCAGACCAACGAGTCCGCCTCGGTGGGAGGGCGCGCGATCAAACTGACCGCCGGTACCGGGATAGGAACCGGCAGCACCGCGATCAGCATCAACGAGAGCGACCTCGCCACCGCCAGCCTCTCCGCGACGACCGCCAGCGGCGACATCAACCTGAACGGCGTTTCCGGCAGCCTGGCGCTGGACCAGGTGGTCGCGTCCAAGGGGAATGTCACCCTCTCCGCGCAGATCGGCATCGCCGCCACGGGCGCGACGCTTGCCACCGGCGGAAGCGGCAAGGCGATGCTCGTCAAGGGTGGCAGCGTCACCCTGACCGCGAACGGCGGCGGCATCGGGGCCGGCGGCAGGACCGTCGTGCTCGATTCCGGGATGACCCTCAGCGACAAGGTGACCGCCACCGCCACGGGGGACATCTCGCTCAAGGAAACCGTCGGGGACCTCCGGCTGTACCAGGCCACCTCAAGCAGCGGCGACGTCACCCTGAAAATCGTTGAGGGCTCGCTGATAAACGCCAACACCAACGTGGTGCGCGACGACCGGACTTACGACGAGCTCGCCAACGGACTCTGGACCAACATGCAGCTCACCGCCGCCACGGGGGCGCAGGGCAAGGTCGACGCCATCCTCGCGTCCTACCAGGCGCTCAAGGAGAGCGAATACCGCACCTACTGGCAGTACCGCGCCAGCCAGCCCGACGGCGGGGTAAACTTCGACCCCTCCTTCGTCGTGCACCTGTCGGCCGAGGAGTTGACCTACTACAAGGACTACTACGCGACGCAGGGGCTTACCACGGTCCAGATAACAGACGCCATAACCACGCTGGAGGCCTCGCGCACCCAGCAGTACCGGACGCTCAACACCCAGTTCAGCGACTACTTCACGGCCAACAGCAAGGCGTTCCCGAGCTCGTACGATGCTGCTTTCACCTACCATCTGAGCACCGCCGAAACGACCAGTCTGACGGGGAGCATCAAGGTCTGGACCGATGACGAGCTGCTCTACGGGTTCGGCAGCGGCATGCTGAAGAAGGTTACCAGCACCACGGTGAACATCGAGGACCCCTGCATCATCGCGAGGAACATAACCATCGACAGCCATGTCGGGGTCGGCGTCGCCAGCGGGAAGCTGGTGATAGACGCGTCGCACGGGTTCGGCAGCATGACGACGGACCAGCGGGTGGCACTGGCCGCGGCTGAGCGCGTCGACGTCACTTTCTACAACGGCACGACCGTGGTGGAGGACGCGTCGGTGGCTGGGACCGTGATCACCAGCATCGTGATTAACCAGGTCAAGGACCTGCCGGTCTCCGCAACAGGTGCGGTCAGCATCACAGCGGTCAAGGACATCTTTCTCGGTTCGCAGGGCGATCTCAAGATCGGCCTGCTGAAGACCGACGGCAGTGTCCGCCTGAAGGTGGGCAAAGGGATCACCAACGCTTCCGGCGGCACCGCCGCCAACGTCAGCGCCGCCAGCTTGATCATCGAGGGGGGCGACGGCGGCATCGGCGCCGGGGACGCCCGCATCTACGCCAATCTGTCCAGCGCCGGAACCCTCACCGCCCGGGCCCGCGACTCGATCTACCTCGACGAAACAAGCGGCAACCTGAACATCGAAAGCGTCTACTCGCAAAGCGGCGACGTCAGCTTGAAGGCGGAGAACGGCTCCATCGTGGACGCGCTCAACAACGGCTGGACCAAGATCCAGGCGAACTCCATCGACCTCACCGCGCTGAACGGCGGGATCGGTGAAACAGGAGATTACCTCGAGATCGACGCTGGCTCCGCAGGGGTTTTGAAGGCGAGCGCGGCCGGATACATCGGGATCGAAGAATCGGCCGGCAACATGAATCTGGACCGGGTGGCATCGAGCGCGGGGGACGTCGACCTGAAGGCCAACCTTTCCATCCTCGACTCGCACAACGACCTCCTCGCCGACGTGAGCGCCAGGGACCTTTCGCTGAGCGCGGGGGGCAACATCGGTGTCATCGGCAACGACCTGGACCTGGCGGTCACCGGCCTGCTGACCACTTCCAGCCTGGGGAACAGCTACCTCGTCCAGGCCTTGAAAAATCTCTCCCTTAACACGGTTCAGACCGGAAACGCCGCGACAGCGTTCCTCACCGCCGCCGCCGGGAGCATCCTCAACGGCCGGACCAGCGGGGCGAACGTCACCTCCGGGGCCGCCTGGCTCTTCGCCAGCGTCGATATCGGCTCGAAGGACAAGGCGGTCTCGACCCTGGTGGGGAGCATCCAGGGCGCCACGACCTCGGGGAGCGCCTGGATTTTCAACGCCGCGCCATTGACACTCGGCGGGGACAACGGACTCCTGGCGTTTAGCGGCAAGGGGAGCCTGACCATCACGGCGGACTGCCCCATAACCGTGATCGACGATATCATCCAGAGCGGAACGATTACCTTGGATGCGGTCGATGTCGCGGACGCCGGCGACGACCTGACGGTACAAAGCGGTGTGACGGTTCAGTCCACCGCGGGGAACGTGAACCTTTATGCCGGTGACAACCTGTCGCTGCAGGGGGGAAGCTTCATCAAGGCCGCCGGAGCCGTAACTATTTCTGGCGACTACCGCAATGCCGACGCGCGGCAAGTGGTCATGGATATCCTGGGGACGGTTACCGGCAGCAGCATGGTGGTCACAGGCTCTGTCGACGATGCCACCGCAATCACCATCGCCAACGTGACCACCCAGGCGAGCGTAACGACTTACGCGGCAGCGGACACGGTTACCATCCGGGCCGCGTCGGCGGCGACCAGCATCGATACCGGTGCCGGGAACGACACCATCAACCTCGGCAGCGCGACCGGGGGGCTGGGCGGCATCACCGCCCGTGTGACCCTGGTGGGTGGTGCCGGGACGGACACCCTCAATCTGGACGGCAGCGGCGCCGCGGCGGACGGCAGCGGCATCCTGCGCGCGGCCGAGATGGTCGGCTTTGGCATGACCGCGGGTGTCGGTTACGGGACTGTCGAGAACCTGAACCTGCGCCTTGGCTCCGGCAACGACACCCTCACCGTCGAGAACACCGGCGCCACCACCAACCTGTACGCCGGCTCCGGTTCGGACACGGTGAACATCCAGAAAATCTCCGCCGCAACCAACCTCGATAGCGGCGCCGGGAGCGACACCATCAATGTCGGCAGCCAGGCGGGACTGGGCGGCTTCAACGTCGGCCTCGGCAACCTCAACGGCATCAGCGCCAGGCTGACGGTAACCGGCGCCGGGGAAAACGACGTCCTCAACCTGGACGACACCGGCGACGGCAGCGCCAACAGCGGCACACTGCGCTCCGGCGAAGTCGTCGGTCTCGGCATGTTCGCCGGTATCGGCTACGGCACCCTGGAGACGGTGAATATCCGGCTGGGCTCCGGCGACGACAGCTTCATCGTGGAAAGCACCAACCTGGGAGCTTCCAACCTCGATATGGGTGCCGGAGCGGACACGGTCAACGTACTGGGCGTCTCGGGAGCCACCACGGTGTCCGGTGGCGCTGGCAACGACACCATCAATGTGCTTGGCGCCTCAGCGGCCCTGACCGTCAATGGCGATGACGGCAACGACAGCATCAACATCCGCTTCCTTGGCGCTACTGCCGACGTAAATGCCGGTGCGGGGGACGACACCATCAATGTCGGGGGCAACGCGGGGCCATGGTTCTTTACCGGCGCTGGCAACCTGAATGCAATCACCGGCCGCCTGACCGTCAGTGGTGACGGTGGAAGCGACACCTTGAACCTCGACGCCACCGGCAATGTCGCAGCGATCAGCGGAGCACTGGGCGCAGCCGAAATTACCGGGCTCGGCATGGGGGGAGGCGTTGCCTACGACACCCTCGAGGCGCTGGACGTCCGCCTGGGCAGTGGCAACGACACCATGACCGTTTCCGGCACCGCCAGCGGCACGGCCACCGCGATCCGCGGGGAGGGCGGGAACGATACCGTCACTGTGACCGGCGGTGGTGGCCCGACCTCGCCCCTCGTCCTGTTCGGCGACGCTGCGGCGTCGGAGACCCTGGTCGGGACTGTCGGAAACAACGGCATAGACGCTTCGGCATCGACTGCCGGCGTAACGATATACGGCGGACAGGGTGACGACCAGATCCACGGCAGCCAGGGAACTGATCATATCGGCGGCGGCGCCGGGATCGACCATATCTACGGCGGGGCCGGCAACGATATCATCTATGGCGATTCGAGTTTCGACATAGATCTTCCCAACCGCACCCTTACGGTGGTGACGACCGGAGCCGCCGGCAATGACACGATCGTTGCGGGAAGCGGGAACAACGTGATATTCGGCGACCACGGGATGATTACCCAGACCGCCGGGACCACCATGCTTCTGACGACGGGCAACCTCATCCAAGCCACGTCAGTCAACGGTTCTGTCGGCGGGGACGACATCATCACCAGCGGCAACGGCAACAACATCGTGATCGGCGGCTTCGGCAAGGACAATATCAGCACCGGCAGTGGCAATGATGTCATCCTCGGCGACAACGGCGAGGCCAACTTCAGCGCTGGCGTCATCACCTCCTTCAAGAGCCTGATTCCGGCAGTCGGAGACGTCGACACCATAACCTCCGGCGACGGCAGCAATATCATCCTGGGCGGAACGGGCGCAGACCAAATCAGCGGCGGGACAGGCGCAGACATCGTGGTAGGCGACAACGGTTCTGCCGGCTTCAAGGCAGGCGTCCTCACCTCCATCCAGACCAGCGACCCCGGCACCGGCGGCGACGACGTCATCAACACCTATGGCGGCTCCGACGTCGTCATGGGCGGCGACGGGGCGGACACCATCAATGCCGCCGGTAACATCGGTGACAGCTCAAGCGACCGGATCATCGGCGACAATGGTTCCTTCACCTTCACTGATTCAGGAGCTATGCTGACAGCCACCACCAACCTTTCCGAGGTGGGCGGTGCTGACACTATCACGACGGACGGCGGCGACAGCATGGTCCTGGGCGGCTACGGCCAGGACAGGATCACCACCGGCGGCGGCAACGACGTCATCCTTGGTGATAACGGCCGCGTGACCTTTGTCGGCGGCAAGATCACCGGCTTCTTCACTACTGACACAAACGCCAGCACCGGCGACGTTGACACCATCAACGCCGGTGACGGCAACAACGTCATCGCGGGCGGGATAGGCGGCGACGGGATTACCACCGGCGGCGGCAGCGACGTCATCCTGGGTGATAACGGCAAGGCGACTTTTGACAGCAGTACCGGCAACATTACCAGCTTCGAAACCACTGACACGACTACCAGTACCGGTGGTATCGACATCATCGAGGCCGGCGACGGCAGCAACGTCATCGCGGGCGGGATAGGCGGCGACGGGATTACCACCGGCGGCGGCAGCGACGTCATCCTCGGCGATAACGGCCAGGCCTTCTTCAGCGGTGGCGTCATCACCTCCTTCAACAGCCTTAATCCGGCAATAGGTGATGTCGACACCATAACCGCCGGCGACGGCAACAACATCATCCTGGGCGGAGCCGGCGCAGACAAAATCTACGGCGGGAAAGATGTCGACATCGTGGTGGGCGACAACGGTTCTGCCGGCTTCATGGCAGGCGTACTTACCTCCATCCAGACCAGCGATCCCGACTACGGCGGCGACGACATCATCAACACCTATGGCGGCTCCGACGTCGTCATGGGCGGAGCAGGGTCGGACACCATCAATGCCTCCGGTAACTTCGGTGACGCCTCAAGCGACCGTGTCATCGGTGACAACGGTATCTTCACCTTCACTGATTCAGGAGCAATGCTGGCAGCCGCCACATATCTTTCCGACGGCGGCGGTGCTGACAATATCACCACGGATGGCGGCGACAGCATGGTCCTGGGCGGCTATGGTGCGGACAGGATCACCACCGGCGGCGGCAGCGACATCATCCTTGGCGATAACGGTAGCGTGACCTTTGACGGCGGCAAAATCATCGGCTTCTTCACCACTGACACAGACGCCAGTACCGGTGGCATCGACACTATCCTTGCAGGTGAAGGCAGCAACGTCATCGCGGGCGGGATTGATGGTGACTTTATTACTGCCGGCAGCGGCGACGACATACTTCTTGGCGACAACGGCAGCGCCAGCTTCACGACCCTTGGCGTTCTCACGCAGATCAAATCCACCAATGCCGACCTAGGCGGCGCCGACACCATAGTAGCCGGCGACGGCAACAACACCGTGATAGGCGGTTTCGGCAAAGACGGCATCAGCGCCGGCAGCGGCAACGACGTCATCCTTGGCGATAACGGCAGTGCTGTCTTTGACGGCGGCACCGGCAAGATCACCAGCTTCATCACCACGGATACAACTGCTGGTACGGGAGATATTGATACCATCAAGGCGGGTGATGGCATAAATGTCATCGCTGGCGGAATGGGTGGCGACTTTATTACTACCGGCAGCGGCGACGACATACTTCTTGGCGACAACGGCAGCGCCGGCTTCACGACCCTCGGCGTGCTCACTAAGATCGAATCTACCAATGACGCTCTTGGGGGCGACGATGCCATCGTCGCCGGCGACGGTACCAACACCGTGATCGGCGGTTTTGGCATAGACGGCATCAGCACCGGCAGCGGCAATGACGTCATAGTGGGCGACAGCGGTGAGGCCGACTTCAGCACTAGCGGCGTGATCACCTTCATCACGAGCCAGAGTCCGGCAATAGGCGATGTCGACACCATAACCGCCGGCGACGGCAACAACATCATCCTGGGCGGAGCCGGCGCGGACCAAATCAGCGGCGGCAAGAATGCCGACATCGTGGTGGGCGACAACGGCAATGCCGTCTTCACGGAAGGCGTCCTTACCTCGATCCAGACCAGCGATCCCGACTACGGCGGTGGCGATACAATCCTTGCAGGTGAGGGCAGCAACGTCATCTTGGGCGGAGTGGGTATCGACGGCATCACCACCGGCAGCGGCGACGACGTCATCCTTGGCGATAACGGCAAGGCTACTTTTGACGGCAGTACCGGCCACATTACCAGCTTCGAAACCACTGACACAACTATCAGTACCGGTGGCATCGACACTATCCTTGCAGGTGAAGGCAGCAACGTCATCGCGGGCGGGATAGGCGGCGACAATATTACCACCGGCAGCGGCAGCGACGTCATCCTTGGCGATAACGGCAAGGCGACTTTTGACGGCAGTACCGGCCACATTACCAGCTTCGAAACCACTGACACAACTACCAGTACCGGTGGTATCGACATCATCAAGGCCGGCGACGGCAGTAACGTCATCGCGGGCGGGATAGGCGCCGACAATATTACCACCGGCAGCGGCAGCGACGTCATCCTCGGCGATAACGGTCAGGCCTTCTTCAGCGGTGGCGTCATCACCTCCTTTAATAGCCTGAATCCGGCAATAGGTGATGTCGACACCATAACCGCCGGCGACGGCAACAACATCATCCTGGGCGGAGCCGGCGCAGACAAAATCTACGGCGGGAAAGATGTCGACATCGTGGTGGGTGACAACGGTTCTGCCGGCTTCACGGCAGGCGTACTTACCTCCATCCAGACCAGCGATCCCGACTACGGCGGAGACGACATCATCAGCACCTATGGCGGCTCCGACGTCGTCATGGGCGGAGCAGGGTCGGACACCATCAATGCCTCCGGTAACATCGGTGACGCCTCAAGCGACCGGGTCATCGGTGACAACGGTATCTTCACCTTCACTGATTCAGGAACAATGCTGGCAGCCGCCACATACCTTTCCGAGGTGGGCGGTTCTGACACTATCACGACGGACGGCGGCGACAGCATAGTCTTGGGCGGCTACGGCCTGGACAGGATCACCACGGGCGGCGGCAACGACGTCATCCTTGGCGATAACGGCCGCGCGACCTTTGTCGGCGGCAAGATCACCGGCTTCTTCACCACTGACACAGACGCCAGTACCGGTGGCATCGACACTATCCTTGCAGGTGACGGCAACAACGTCATCGCGGGCGGAATTGATGGTGACTTAATTACTACCGGCAGCGGCGACGACATACTTCTTGGCGACAACGGCAGCGCCAGCTTCACGACCCTTGGCGTTCTCACGCAGATCAAATCCACCAATGCCGACCTAGGCGGCGCCGACACCATAGTAGCCGGCGACGGCAACAACACCGTGATAGGCGGTTTCGGCAAAGACGGCATCAGCACCGGCAGCGGCAACGACGTCATCCTTGGCGATAACGGCAGTGCCGGCTTTGACGGCGGCACCGGCAAGATCACCAGCTTCATCACCACGGATACAACTGCTGGTACGGGAGATATTGACACCATCAAGGCGGGCGAGGGCATAAATGTCATAGCTGGCGGAATGGGTAGCGACTTTATTACTACCGGCAGCGGCGACGACATACTTCTTGGCGACAACGGCAGCGCCACCTTCACGATGGATGGCGTTCTCACGCAAATCGAATCCACCAATGACGACCTGGGCGGCGCCGACACCATAGTAGCCGGCGACGGCATCAACACCGTGATAGGCGGTTTCGGGAAAGACGGCATCAGCACCGGCAGCGGCAGCGACGTCATCCTTGGCGATAACGGCAGCGCCGGCTTTGACGGCGGCACCGGCAAGATTACCAGTTTCTTCACTACTGACACAGATGCCAGCACCGGTGATGTCGATGAAATAGAAGCAGGTAACGGCAACAACGTTACAGCGGGCGGGATGGGTGGCGACTTTATCACCACCGGCTCCGGCAACGACATACTTCTGGGTGACAACGGCAGCGCTACCTTCACGAAGGATGGCGTTCTCACGCAAATCAAATCTACCAATGACGACCTGGGCGGCGCCGACACCATAGTAGCCGGGGGCGGCACCAATACCGTGATCGGCGGTTCCGGCAAGGACGGCATCAGCACCGGCAGCGGCAACGACGTCATCGTGGGCGACAGTGGCGAGGCCGACTTCAGCACCGCCGGCGTGATCACCTTCATCGCAAGCCAGAGTCCGGCAATAGGCGATATCGACACCATAACCGCTGGCGACGGCAACAACATCATCCTGGGTGGAGTCGGCGCGGATCAAATCAGCGGCGGCAAAGACTCCGACATCATTGTGGGAGACAGCGGCAATGCCGGGTTTACCGCCGGCATCCTCACCTCCATCAATACCAGCGACTCCGGCGACGGCGGCGACGACGTCATCAACACCTATGGCGGCTCCGACGTCGTCATGGGCGGAGCAGGGTCGGACACCATCAATGCCGCCGGCAACATCGGTGACACCTCAAACGACCGGATCATCGGCGACAACGGCTCCTTCACCTTCACCGGCTCTGGCGCAATGCTGACGGCCACCACCAACCTTTCCGAGGGCGGCGGTGACGACAGCATCAACACCGACGGCGGCGACAGCATGGTACTTGGAGGCTACGGCAAGGACGGAATCACCACCGGCGGCGGCAACGACGTGATCCTTGGCGATAACGGCGCCGTGGCATTCGACAGCAACACCGGCAAGATCAGCAGCTTCTTCACTACTGACACAGCTGCCAGCACCGGTGATGTCGATAAAATAGAAGCAGGTAACGGCAACAATGTCATCGTGGGCGGAATGGGTGGCGACTTCATCACCACCGGCGCCGGCGACGACATACTCCTTGGCGATAACGGCAGCGCCAGTTTCACGAAGGATGGCGTTCTCACGCAAATCAAATCCACCAATGACGACCTAGGCGGCGCCGACACCATAGTAGCCGGCGACGGCATCAACACCGTGATAGGCGGTTTCGGCAAGGACGGCATCAGCACCGGCAGCGGCAGCGACGTCATAGTGGGCGACAGCGGCGAGGCCGACTTCAGCACCGCCGGCGTCATCACCTTCATCACAAGCCAGAGTCCGGAAATAGGCGATATCGACACCATAACCTCAGGCGACGGCAACAACATCATCCTGGGCGGCGCCGGCGCCGACCAAATCAGCGGCGGCAAAGACTCCGACATCATTGTGGGAGACAGCGGCAATGCCGGGTTTACCGCCGGTATCCTCACCTCGATCCAGACCAGCGATCCCGACTACGGCGGCGACGACGTCATCAACACCTATGGCGGCTCCGACGTTGTCATGGGCGGAGCAGGGTCGGACACCATCAATGCCGCCGGTACCGCCAGTGACACGTCAAGCGACCGGATCATCGGTGACAACGGCTCCTTCACCTTCACCGGTTCTGGAGCAATGCTGACAGCCACCACCAACATTTCCGAGGCCGGCGGTGCTGACACTATCACCACGGACGGCGGCGACAGCATGGTCCTGGGCGGCTACGGCCAGGACGGGATCACCACCGGCGGCGGCAACGACGTCATTCTTGGCGATAACGGCGCCGTGGCATTCGACAGCAACACCGGCAAGATCAGCAGCTTCTTCACTACTGACACAGCTGCCAGCACCGGTGATGTCGATAAAATAGAAGCAGGTAACGGCAACAACGTCATAGCGGGTGGAATGGGTGGCGACTTTATCACCACCGGCGTCGACGACGACATACTTCTGGGCGACAACGGCAGCGCCAGCTTCACGAAGGACGGCGTTCTCACGCAAATCAAATCCACCAATGACGACCTGGGCGGCGCCGACACCATAGTCGCCGGGGGCGGCACCAACACCGTGATAGGCGGTTTCGGCAAGGACGGCATCAGCACCGGCAGCGGCAACGACGTCATAGTGGGCGACAGCGGCGAGGCCGACTTCAGCACCGCCGGCGTCATCACCTTCATCACAAGCCAGAGTCCGGCAATAGGCGATATCGACACCATAACCTCAGGCGACGGCAACAATATCATCCTGGGCGGCGCCGGCGCCGACCAAATCAGCGGCGGCAAAGACTCCGACATCATTGTGGGAGACAGCGGCAATGCCGGGTTTACCGCCGGTATCCTCACCTCGATCCAGACCAGCGATCCCGACTACGGCGGCGACGACGTCATCAACACCTATGGCGGCTCCGACGTTGTCATGGGCGGAGCAGGGTCGGACACCATCAATGCCGCCGGTACCGCCAGTGACACGTCAAGCGACCGGATCATCGGTGACAACGGCTCCTTCACCTTCACCGGTTCTGGAGCAATGCTGACAGCCACCACCAACATTTCCGAGGCCGGCGGTGCTGACACTATCACCACGGACGGCGGCGACAGCATGGTCCTGGGCGGCTACGGCCAGGACGGGATCACCACCGGCGGCGGCAACGACGTCATTCTTGGCGATAACGGCGCCGTGGCATTCGACAGCAACACCGGCAAGATCAGCAGCTTCTTCACTACTGACACAGCTGCCAGCACCGGTGATGTCGATAAAATAGAAGCAGGTAACGGCAACAACGTCATAGCTGGTGGAATGGGTGGCGACTTTATCACCACCGGCGTCGACGACGACATACTTCTTGGCGACAACGGCAGCGCCAGCTTCACGAAGGACGGCGTTCTCACGCAAATCAAATCCACCAATGACGACCTGGGCGGCGCCGACACCATAGTAGCCGGGGGCGGCACCAACACCGTGATAGGCGGTTTCGGCAAGGACGGCATCAGCACCGGCAGCGGCAACGACGTCATCGTGGGCGACAGCGGCGAGGCCGACTTCAGCACCGCCGGCGTGATCACCTTCATCACAAGCCAGAGTCCGGCAATAGGCGATATCGACAACATAACCTCAGGCGACGGCAACAACATCATCCTGGGCGGCGCCGGCGCCGACCAAATCAGCGGCGGCAAAGACTCCGACATCATTGTGGGAGACAGCGGCAATGCCGGGTTTACCGCCGGTATCCTCACCTCGATCCAGACCAGCGATCCCGACTACGGCGGTGGCGATACAATCCTTGCAGGTGAGGGCAGTAACGTCATCTTGGGCGGAGTGGGTATCGACGGCATCACCACCGGCAGCGGCAATGACGTGATTCTCGGGGATAACGGCGTTGCTACATTTGACGGAGGCACTGGTAGGATCACAGGTTTTACCACCACTGACACAACTGGCAGCACTGGTGGCGTTGATACCATCAACGCCGGTGACGGTAATAATGTAGTAGCCGGGGGAGTAGGCGGCGACGTTATCGTCACGGGTATTGGCGATGACATTATCCTGGGTGACAACGGCACGGTTACTTATGACACTACCGGGTTTGCATGGATCAAGCAAGTAACCTCGACTATGACAACCCTCGGCGGCGATGACAAGATAACCGCGGGCAACGGCATCAACACGGTCCTGGGAGGCTTCGGTACTGACACAGTAGCCGCCGGCAATGGCACCAACGTCATCCTTGGCGACAGCGGCGAAATCACGTACCGCGCGGCAGACACGCTCCAGTCGATCACCAGTACGGCAGTTGATCAAGGCGGCGATGACACGGTAACTGCCGGCGACGGCAGCAACACCGTCCTGGGCGGGTTCGGCGTGGATACCGTTAACGCCGGCCTCGGCGCAGTCAGCAGCAACGTCATCCTCGGCGACAACGGCGAACTCCTCTACGACGCGAGTGGCGTCCTCCAGACTGCGAGCACGACCGACACGACCTCCGCCACCGGCGGCGACGATGTCGTAACCCTTGGCAACGGCGACAACCTTGTCCTTGGCGGCATGGGCGACGACACTGCCAAGGTAGGTGACGGCAACAACACGATTCTGGGTGATAACGGCACGGTAGCTTATGAAACCACCGGGCCTGCCTGGCTTGCACAGCTAACCTCGACGGTGACAACCCTCGGTGGCGATGACAAGATAACTGCGGGCAACGGCATCAACACGATCCTGGGAGGCTTCGGTACTGACACGGTAGCCGCCGGCAATGGCACTAACGTCATTCTTGGCGACAGCGGCGAAATCAAGTACCGTGCGGCAGGCATACTCCAGTCGATCACCAGTACGTCACTTGATCAAGGCGGGAATGATTCAGTAACTGCCGGTGTTGGCAACAATACAGTTCTAGGCGGATTTGGCGCGGATAAGGTTACTGCCGGCTTCGGCGCAGACAGTAGCAATGTTGTCCTTGGCGACAACGGGCAACTCCTCTACGACGCGAATGGCGTACTTCAGACTGCAAGCTCAACCGACACGAATCCAGCCACCGGCCGGGGCGATGTGATAATCCTCGGCAACGGCGACAACCTTGTCCTGGGTGGCCTCGGAAACGACACGATCACGGTCGGCAATGGCAGCAGCACTATCCTGGGCGACAACGGTACGGTCTCTTATGTCACCACCGGACCTGTCTTTATCAAGGCGGCAACCACGTCTGAGACCACTCTTGGCGGGGATGACAGCATCACCGCGGGCAGCGGCACCAATTCGATCCTGGGGGGCTTCGGCAATGACCAGATAAGAGTAGGCAACGGAAGCAACGTCATCCTTGGCGATGACGGTGGAATCAATTTCGGCGCGGCTGGCAAGCTCGGATCCATCACCTGCGCAGCACTTGATCAGGGCGGCAATGACACAGTTATTGCCGGCTTCGGCAACAATACCATCATCGGCGGCTCCGGCGCGGACACCGTAACTGCCGGTCTCGATGCTGCCGGCAGCAACGTGGTCCTTGGCGACAGGGGCGCACTCCTTTACGACGCCTCAGGCGTCCTGCGGTCTGTACGCACGGACGACACGATCTCCGCCACCGGCGGCAACGACTCGATTACCCTCGGCTCGGGTGACAATCTTGCATTTGGCGGCGTGGGCAACGACACGATCAAGGCTGGAGACGGCTCCAACACCGTACTGGGCGACAATGGCACGGTTACCTATGTCACGACCGGCCCTGTCTGGGTCAAGAACATAACCTCGACGGAGACGACTCTTGGCGGCGATGACGTCATAACCGCCGGCAGCGGCGCCAATACGATCCTGGGAGGCTTCGGTAATGACAACGTGGTTGCCGGCAACGGCATCAACGTCGTCATTGGCGACAACGGCGCAATCAGATATAGCGCGGCGGGCACGCTCCAATCGATCACTAGTACGGCGCTTGACCTAGGCGGCGCTGACACAGTAACTGCAGGTATTGGTGACAACACCATTGTTGGCGGCTTCGGCGCTGACACCATACGTGCCGGCCTCGACTCAGCCAGCGACAGCGCGGTCCGCCGCGGGGCCGACCTCGACCTGATCCGCCACGGGGCCGGCAGCAACGTGGTCCTCGGGGATAACGGCGAACTCCTTTACGATGCCGCAGGCGTACTTATCACCGCCTCCACGACCGATACGAATTCCTTCACCGGGGCCGGCGACTTGATAACTGTCGGAGACGGCCAGAACCTGGTCTTCGGCGGCATGGCAGACGACGTGATCGCGGCCGGGACAGGATCCAATATCCTGCTTGGCGACAACGGCACCATGAGCTACCTCCAGGGTGGCAAAGAGCTGACATCTGCCCTCGTGAAGGATACCCTGCCGGGTCTGGGAGGCAATGACGTCATCACTTCCGGGGATGGTAATGACGTCCTGATCGGTGGGTTTGGCACTGACACGCTTAACCCCGGCGGCGGGAATGACATCCTGGTCGGCGACCACGGGACGGTTTCCTGGGAACTGGGCCAGGTCAGGGGCATAGAAAGTACTTACCTGGCGCAAGGCTCTGCCGACACGCTTGTCGCCGGTGCAGGCAACAACATCATGATCGGCGGAGCGGGGAATGATGCTTTCGTGGGAGACCGCAGCAACGATCTCATGATCGGAGACTCCGGCAAAGTCACCCTGAAAGATGGCATGGTCCAAACGGTGGTGACCAGTAACCTCCCGAACGATATGCTCACCTTCAGCACCCACGCCATGTTGCATGCTCCGGCGGAGACGGAACCGGTCAACGCTCCCGAGATAACCGTCGGCACGCTGGGTTCCGACAGCCTTAGGGCGCCTGAAGCACCGGACCTGGCTGCTGACAGCGGGGACCTGGCACAACGGACGGAGCTTAGTTTCCATGTCGTGACCACCATGCCTGCGCACCTCAGGGAGCGGATCATCGACTTCTTCCAGGAGCTGGAAAAGGATGACGGCCCGCCCACCTCAAAGGCCGTAGGACCCATATCAAATGCCGCAGACTCCCTGAGCGCGGACCTCGAAGCAGAAACTGCCGATTCCCTGAGCGCCGGTCCCCGAGTAGCTGCCGCCGATGCTCCGCTCGTTGGCGCCGTCGCAGCCGCAGGGACGGATGCGAGACACCGCTTGTCCGCCGTCACCGCAACGGTGCCCATGGTGGCGGGGGAAGGTCAGGCCGGCGCCTCTGAAGAGGACCGGCTGACCCTGGGCGGTCTGATTGCCGGGTACACCGGCTGGAATGTCGTTTCCACCGCGAATCCCGGGCGTAAAACCCACATCAATCGCGAATCGTTCTCGCAATTGGAGCGCAAGGAGCGCAACCAGCGGTTTAAGAAATGGTAAGCAGTTAGGTTCACCACACTCCGGAATCCCCGGATATTTAGACAACCAGGAGGAATACCCGATGACTCAGAAAGAAAAAAATGACGTTAATGGCGTGGCGGAAACCAAAGTGCAGGCTGCCGGGCCGGTGATCCACTGGGATCAGGCCAAGATGACCACGACGTATGCCAACGTCTGCAACGTGTCCAGCACCCGGGAGGAGGTCTCGATCCTCTTCGGCACCAACCAGACGGTGAACGTGGAGCAAAACGGCATAACGGTCGAACTGACGGACCGCATCATTTTGAACCCGTACGCCGCGAAACGCCTTGCTCACATCCTTACCGGCGTTCTGCAGCAGTACGAGGCGGCTTTCGGGATACTTCCGATTGACTGATTCTCATGCATGGCATTGACTGTCTCAATGCCAAGTCCGGATTGACAGTCATAAGAGTGCCACTTGCAAGTAGTTAGCAGGAACTGTCTTTGACAGCTGTTAAATACATTGCTTTTACTAACTTTACATGGACAATTGTAATATTTTGATATAGGTTATTTTTATGCCGATGAATACTGAAATAGTCCATGATTTGGATGAAATACACGGTGGCATCCCGGTTTTATGGTCAAACTTCAGGGATGCCACCGGGGATGATTACTTTTACTATTGGCTTGCCCTGCAGTCATCCCTGATTGGGAATACCGTGCAGGGGATCCTCGTTGTCGGCGACCTGGACTCCGACTCCTTCGCACCGGTCGCCACCTGGCCGCAAGGTCAATGCGACCCCGAACGTCTGACAGACATCTGCGAAAGCTCCCTGGAACAGCGTTGCGGCCTGCTGGCGCAACTCCCCCCGTCCGCCGGCTCTCCCCTCGGCAGCCACCGCTATGCCCTGTCCTACCCGATCCTGGTGGACGATGTCCTGCACGGGGCCGTCGCCCTGGAAATAGCCGGTCCCTCCGAAGCCGCGTTGACCGGCTGCATGGAACAACTCCAGTGGGGCGTTTCCTGGCTGGAACTCTATTTCCGGCGCCGGAGCGGCACCGAAGAGGGGACCCTGCATGCGGGGATGAAGTCGTCCTTCGACCTGCTGGCGAGCGTCCTCGCAGAAGAGCGCTTCAGCGAGGCAAGCATGGTGTTTGTCACCGAACTGGCGACGCTCATGAAATGCGACAGGGTGAGTCTCGGTTTCCTGAAGGGGGATAACGTCCGGTTGGAGGCCATTTCCCACAGCGCCAGTTTCGGCAAGCAGATGAACCTGGTCCGCTTCATCTGCTGCGCCATGGAGGAGGCGATTCTCCAACGCTCCGAGATGAGTTACCCGCCGCCCGCCGGGGCGAAGGTGCTGGTGACGCGCGACCATGAGGAACTCTCCCGGCAACTCTCCGGCGAGGCGATCCTGAGCATCCCGCTGCATGCCCGGGAGCGCTACTACGGCGCCATCTCCCTGGAGCGCCCCGCGGCCCTGCCGTTCCACGAGGCGGAGGCGAAGATCTGCCGTGGCATCGTCGCCCTGGTGGCGCCGGTCCTGGAGTCCAAGCGGCAAAATGACCGCCTGCTCGTGCTCAAGGCGGGGGACGCCCTGGTGCAGCAGCTGGAAAGGTTCCTGGGGGCCGGCTACCTCGGCCGAAAGCTCGCCGTCGCTGCGCTGGCCGCCGCGGCCCTCTTCCTCTACCAGGCCACGGGAGATTACCGGCTCACCGCGCCGGTCGCCCTGGAGCCGTCGCTGCGCAGATCGATCGTCTCCCCGTTCAGCGGGTACGTCAAGGATGCCGCCGTCCGGTCGGGGGACGTGGTCCGCAAGGGTGCGCTCCTCTGCAGCCTGGACGCCAGGGACCTGCACCTGGAGCGGGGCAAGTGGCTCAACCAGCAGAACCAGTTCCAGCGGCAGCGCCAGGAGGCGATCGCCACCAACGAGCGGGCCAAGGCGAACATCATCGCCTCGCAGCTCGACCAGGCGACCGCGCAGCTCGACCTGGTGCAGAGCCAGCTGAAGCGGACGGCCCTGAGCGCCCCCTTCGACGGGGTCGTGGTGAGCGGGGACCTGAGCCAGCGGATAGACGGCGCGGTGGAGCAGGGGGAAGTGCTCTTCGAGCTGGCCCCGCTCAACTCCTACCGCGTCATCCTCCAGGTGGACGAGTACCGGATTGCCGAAGTGCACCCGGGGCAACGCGGCTCCCTGGTGCTGCCGGCACTCACCGACAGGAATTTCGAGTTCGTGGTGGAAAAGATCACCCCCATCTCCACCCAGAAGGAGGGGAAAAACTACTTCCGCGTCGAGGCGCGGCTGCTGGGCGCGAGCGACGTCCTGAGACCGGGCATGGAGGGTGTTGGCAAGGTGGGGATCGACCGGCGCCGGCTGATCTCCATCTGGACCCGCGATCTGCGGGACTGGTTGCGGATCAAGGTGTGGTACTGGTGGCCCTAACAAACGAACTCCAGCTTTACAGCCAGTCCTGGTACCGGGTGGCAGGCCTGAAACCCCGCCTGCGCAGCCACATCCAGGTCCAGCGCCAGGTGTTCCGCTCCAAGGAGTGGTACGTGCTGCAGGACCATTCCTCGGGGCGCTTCCACCGGATATCGCCGGAGGCCTATTTCATCACCGGGCTGATGGACGGCAAGCGCACCATGTCGGAGATCTGGGACGCGGCCTCCGTGCAACTCGGCGAGAGCCTGCCGACCCAGGACGAGATCATCGCCCTGCTCTCCCAGATCCACAGCTTCGACGGGCTGCAGTCCGACCTGCTCCCCGACATGGGTGAAATGAGCCAGCGCAACCTGAGGGAGAAGCGGAGCCGAGTGCTGAGCTACCTGTCCTCGCCCACCTCCCTGCGCATCCCGCTCCTTGACCCCGACAACTTCCTGCGGCGCACCGAGCCGCTGGTCCGGCCGCTGTTCGGCTGGTTCGGCGCCCTGCTCTGGCTCGCGGTCGTGCTGTACGGGGTGATGCTGGCGGGGGTGCACTGGCGCGAGCTCACCTCCGACGTCACCGACCGCGTGCTCAGCCTGGAAAACGTCCTGATCCTCTCCCTCGTTTACCCCGTATTCAAGGCCTTGCACGAGTTCGGCCACGCCTACGCGGTGAAGCGCTGGGGAGGTGAGGTGCACGAGATGGGGATCATGCTGCTGGTCTTCGTCCCGATCCCCTACGTCGACGCCACCTCGTCCTACTCGTTCCGCGACAAGAAAAAACGGATGCTGGTCGGCGCCGCGGGAATCCTGGTGGAGCTCTTCCTGGCGGCCCTCGCGGTCGTGGTCTGGGTCAACGCAGACCCCGGCACGGTGCGGGCGGTTGCCTTCAACATGATGATCATCGGCGGGGTTTCCACCCTGCTCATGAACGGAAACCCGCTGATCCGCTACGACGCCTACTACATCCTGTCCGACTTCCTCGAGATACCGAACCTGGCGGCCCGCTCCAGCGCCTACCTCGGCTTTTTCCTGAAGCGCAGGTTGCTGGGGATCCCCGAGGCGGTTTCCTCTGCCGGGTCGGCAGGGGAGGCGTGCTGGCTCTTTTGCTACGGCGTCGCGTCCTTTTTTTACCGGGTCTTCATCATGGCCGCGATCATGCTGTTCATCGCCGGGAAGTTCTTCGCCATCGGAATCGTGATAGCGCTCTGGACCCTGTGCAGCTTTTTTCTGCTCCCGCTGAAAAAGCTGCTGGGATTGCTTTGGTCCGACCCCCTCATGAGCCGTTACCGGCCGCGCACCCTGGCCGCCGTTGGGGGAGTCGCCCTGCTGGCCGGCGCCGGGTTCGCGGGGGTAGCGCTCCCCTCCTTCACCGTGGTCGAAGGGGTGGTCTGGGTGCCGGCGGAGTCCCAGGTCAGCGCCGGGGCGGACGGGTTCGTCGCCCGGGTCCTGGTCCCTCCTGATTCCATCGTGCGGCGCGGGGACCCCCTGGTCCAGTGCGAGGGGGAGCGGCTCGACAAGGAAGTGAAGCTTTTGCAGGGGAACCTTCGGGAGGCCGAGGCGCGCTACCTGGTGAGCCGGGTGTCCGACCGGGCCGAGGCGGGGGTGCTCCGGGAGGAGCTGGAAAAATGCCGGGCGGAACTGCGCCGGGCCCGGGAACGCAGCAACGGGCTCCTGGTGCGCAGCCCCGCCGACGGGGTCTTCCTGCTGCCGCAGGCGGAAGACCTCCCGGGGCGCTACCTGAAAAAGGGTGCACCCCTGGGCTACGTCGTCGACTTCGCCCACTCCGTGGTGCGCATCGCCGTGGACCAGGACGACGTCGAGCTGATCCGCAACCGCACCAGGAAGGTGGAGGCGCGGCTCGCCGGCGACCTGGACCGCGTCATTGCGGCGACGGTCGTGAGGGAGGTGCCGGCCGCCTCCAAGGAGCTGCCGAGCCTCGCCCTGAGCGTGAACGGCGGCGGGTCCCTGGCGCTTGACCCGAAGGAGGGGAAGAGACCGCAGTCCTTCAAGAAAAATTTCCTCTTCGACGTCGCGCTGACCGAAACCGCGCTGACCCGCATCGGGGAGCGTGTCTACCTCCGTTTCGACCACATTCCGGAGACCGCCGCCCTCAGGGTGTACCGGAATATCCGCCGGGTGCTGCTCCGGAGATTTGACTTCTAGCGCCAGCCTGGACCGGGCGCCGTACCGGGAGAATCGGACTACCTTTTATGCTCCATAAACTGCTGAACCATGCGCCGGCCACCCACGACTGCCGGCCGGAAAGGGAACCGTCCCCTCCGGGGGCCCTGGAAAAGCTCCTTCAGGGACTCGCGGGCCCCTGGGAGCGGCGGCTGCGCTCGCGCTGCGCCGGGTTGGGGAAGATCGTCCCGCTGGTGGAGCTCCACGCCGGACGCTACGCCGGGCAGGGCCCGGAGGCGCTCAGGGCGGAGGCGTCGCTCCTCGGGCTCGAGCTGCGCCGCCAGGGGTTCCGCGACGAGCTGGTGGCCCGCGCCTTTGCCCTGATACGCGAGGTCTCCGGGCGCACCCTCGGCAAGCGCCACTTCGAGGTCCAGCTGATGGGGGGGTGGGCCCTACTGCGGGGGATGGTCGCCGAGATGGAGACCGGCGAGGGAAAGACCCTCACCGCCACCCTGGCGGCCGGCACCGCGGCGCTTGCGGGGGTGCCGGTGCACGTCCTGACGGTCAACGACTACCTCACCAGCCGGGACGCCGCGGAGATGGCCCCGGTGTACCGGGCGCTCGGTCTGAGCGTCGGCTGCGTCGTCCACGAGGTTCCCGTGACCGGGCGTCGCGAGCAGTATGCCTGCGACATCACCTACTGCACCAACAAGGAGATCGTTTTTGACTACCTGCGCGACAAGCTCACCCTGAAGGAGATGGGGGGCGGGGGGCTGCGCCTGCGGGCGGAAACCCTGTACGACAGCGACCCGCGCGGGAGCCGTCTGCTGTTGCGCGGGCTCTGCTACGCGATCACCGACGAGGCGGACAGCCTGCTGATCGACGAGTCGAGGACGCCGCTCATCATTTCCGGCTCCGTCGTCGGTCGCGAGGAGGTGGACTTCATGCGGGCCGTGCTTCATTTCGCACGGGGGCTGGAGGAGCGCGTCGACTTCAGCGCCGACCGGGTCACCAGGGAGGTCCGGATCCTGGAGTCCGGAGGGAGGAAGATACGGGGGTTGGCGCTCCCTCCCGAGACGCTTTGGACCGGCACCATCCGCAAGAACGAGATGGTGCGCCGTGCCGTCTCCGCCCTGCACCTCTTCGAGCTGGACAAGGACTACCTGGTGCGGGAGGGGAAGGTGCAGATCATCGACCCCTTCACCGGGCGGGTCATGCCGGACCGCTCCTGGGAACAGGGGTTGCAGCAGCTCATAGAGATCAAGCAGGGGTGCGAGGTCACCCGGCAGCAGGAAACCGTCGCCAAGATCAGCTACCAGCGGTTTTTCCGGCGCTACCTGCACCTGGCAGGGATGACCGGCACCGCACGCGAGGTCGCGGGGGAGTTCTGGTCCGTGTACGGACTCCCGGTGGTGCGGATCGGGACCCACCGGCCGCTGCGGCGCAGGGTATTGCCGGACCAGATCTTCGGGGACGTGGGGCAGAGGGACCGCTTCCTGCTCGAGCTGGTCCGGGGGGCTCACGCCGCCGGGCAGCCGGTCCTGATCGGGACCGGTTCGGTCGCGGCCTCCGAGGCCGCCGGCGTGCTGCTCGCCTCCGCCGGCCTGGCGCACTCCGTGCTGAACGCCAAAAACGATGCCGAAGAGGCCGGGATCGTCGCCCGGGCCGGGGAGCGCGGCGCCATCACCATCGCCACCAACATGGCCGGGCGCGGCACGGACATCAAGCTCGCCCCCGGTGTGGGGGATCTCGGGGGGCTCCTGGTGGTCCAGACCGAGCTGCACGAGGCCGGCCGCATCGACCGACAGCTGGCCGGGCGCTGCGCCCGCCAGGGGGACCCCGGCTCCTGCCAGGCGCTGCTCGCGCCGGAGGCGGCCATCCTCCAGGGTGCGAAGGGGGGGGTGGCGGGAGCGCTGCTGCGCCGCCTGGTGCCCCAGGGGGTGCCTCTTTGGGGGGTGGCGGCTAAATACGCCATGGTCCAGGTGCAAAGGGAAACGGAGCTTTTTCACGCGCGCGCCAGGCGGGATCTTTTCCGGCAGGATGTCCAGGGGAAGAGCCGAATGTCGTTCTCACAGCGCGAAGAATAGGGGGAATTGGATGCTGAAGCGTATGGTACTGTTGGGTTTCGTTGTTCTCGGGTCTGCCCTGGCGGGAGCGACGCCGGCGCGGGCGGCGGGCGAGCTTTTCGAAGGGCTGATCTACCCCAGCGAGGTGGTGCGGGTGAGCAGCCAGGTCCCGGGGATCCTGGAGGAGGTGGCCGTGGAACGGGGAGACCTGGTGCGCAAGGGGCAGGTGCTGGCCCGGCTGAAATCGGGGCAGGAACGGGCCGCGCTGGAGTTGTCCCGGGCCAATGTCGCCTTCCTGAAGCGCAAGGCGGAGCGCAACGTGGAGCTGGCCCGGAAAAAGCTCATTTCCGCCAACGAGCACGACGAGCTGGAGACCGACCTCAGGAAGGCCGAACTGCAGCTGGAGGAGGCCCAGGAAAGGCTCAAGCTGCGCACCATCCTCAGCACCATCGACGGGGTCGTGACGGAGCGCCTCATGGCGCCGGGCGATTATGTCGGCGAGGCCCCCATCCTGAAGCTGGCGAGCCTCGACCCGCTGAAGGTGGAGGTCGTGGTACCCGCCCGGCGTTTCGGCTCCACCCGGCGTGGGATGAAGGCGCAGGTCATGCCGGAGTCCCCGGTCGGCGGGACCTACCCGGGGAAGGTCACCATCGTGGACAAGGTGGTCGACGCCGCGAGCAGCACCTTCATCGTGCGGGTCGACTTCAGCAACCCAGGCCTCAAGGTCCCGTCGGGACTGAAGTGCCGGGTGCACTTCGTCAGGTGACCGGCGCCGCAGCGCTCACTTTTTCCCGTCGCCTTGGCGTTCGCATCAGCACTGGAGTAAACATGTCATCACCTAACGCAGGGGGGAATCCCGGCCACGTCGTGAGCCCTTCCCCCCGGAGCCTGTCAGCCGACGTCTTCGAGGTGCTCTGCACCCGGGAGGAAATCGTCCTCGCCTTCGGGACTCTCGGGGACGCCGGGGATCGAAGGGCGGCCCTCATCCCCGCGGCGCTCGCCAGCCGTGTCGTCCTGTCGCCCTACGGCGCGAAGCGGCTGGCCGCCCGGCTGCGCGGCGCGATCGGCGACTATGAATCCCGCTTCGGGTCCCTGAACGGCGAGGTGCCGGTTTTCACCCCGCCCGGCTCCGGGCCGCCGCCCCCGACCGCCACTGCAACCCCGGAGCAGACGATGCTCCGGGCTGACACGCTCAGGCGCCTGGTGGCAAGCCTCGGCACCGCCTGCGGGCTGGAGCGTTCCTTCAAGATGTCCGCAGGCTCCCTGATGACGAACCGCTTCATCCTGATGCTGAAAAAGGACGATGTGGCGGGAGACCCGGAGGGGGCGTTCAGCGCCGTGTTCCGGGAGCTGGGGATGCCGGAAGGTTTCCTGCGCGACTGCCGGGAACAGCTGGGGCGCGCGGAGTTCGTCCATTTCGGGTTCGAGGAGCGTCACGACGGCTGCACCTACAAGGTGTACCTGGAATTCAAGCCCGCCGCGCCCACCGATCCCGGCACGGACGGGGGGGGGCGGGAGCCGTACCTGGTCTTCCTTGGGTTCAAGTGGGATCCCGACGCTCCCCAGAGCTGCGCGGTCAGCCGCTACCTTTGTTATCCGGGTCTGTCGTTGCCGGAAATCCAAGGGAAACTCGGCGTGCTCTTTAAGGGAAACCCCGGGTGCACCTCCTTTGAGACGGCACGGGCGGTACTGGGGGAGATTGCCGGGGACCTCTCCGGCGCCCCGCTCACCTACGTCGAGGTGAGTGAGGAGAACAACCCCCGGAGATCATTCGACCTGAACTTCTACGGATCCCCTCTCGGGGTCGGGCATCTGCGCCGGGCACTGCAGGAGGGGGCGCGGCGCTACGGGCTGCCCGGGGAGCACTTCCAACGTTTCAGCGACAGCATAAACGGAAAGCGGTTCGGACACCTCTCCGGGGGGGGCGACCGGGCGGGGCGGGACTTCCTGACGGTGTACTACGGCCTGGTAGGGGTCGGCCCCTAGTTTCAGCTGCGGCGCCGGGAACGCCCCCCCCAAGGGGCGCTCCCGTTTTTCCCGACACCCCTCTACCCGAATGAGGCTAACGTGCCAAACAGACAAGACGCGAGCTACCCCAGGATCGACCTGAAGAAATACGCCGTTATCCCGGTCTGGTACGGCTGCAACAGCTCCTGCACCATCTGCATGCTGTCGGGGGTCGGGGACCGTCTCGGCACTGTCGACCCCGATGCGTTCTCCCGGCTGATCACGGCCCTGGTGCGGGACGGCGGCTACGACAACCTGATACTCTCCGGGGCGGAGGTCACCACCTTCGAGCAGCTGGAGCGGTATGTCCGCTACGCAGCTTCCTTTGGGCACTTCAAAAAGATCCAGATCCAGACCAACGGCCGCAGGCTCGCCGACCGGGAGTTTTTGAAGAGGGTCGTCGACGCGGGGGTGAACGAGTTCTTCGTCAGCGTGCATGGCGTGGGGGAAACCCACGACTCCATCACCGGTGTCGCCGGCTCGTACCGGGAGACCATGGCCTGCCTCGACAACCTCGCGGGATACCCGGTCAACGTTATCAGCAATACCGTCCTCACCCGTACCAACTACCACGGCATCGTGCCTTTGCTGGGCGAGCTCTGCGCCGGGCCCGTCTCCGAAATGCAGCTCTGGAATTTCTTCCCTATGGAGAAAACCGACCGACGGGGCCTGCTGGTCAGTCTGTCCGAGCTCTGGGCCATGCTCCCGCCCCTCAGGAACGCCATCGGTCGCTCCGGCAAGCCGCTCGTCCTGAAGGGTTTCCCCGACTGCCTGGCGCCGGAGGCCCCCTTTTTCGTGGACAGTGATTTCCCCTTGAACCTGATCCAGGACGATTTCTGGTCCGCCTTCGCCGGCAACGGCTTCGGGAGCTGCGTCCACAAGGGGGACTGCAGCTCCCGGGAGTGCTGGGGGCTCTCCAGCGGCTACCTCGAGAGGTTCGGCGACGAAAGGGAGCGGCTTACCCCCAGGGACGGTAGGGGAGCGGGGGGCTCCTCATGACCGCCTGGGCGGACCACAAGGAATATGCCGGCGCCGACGAGCAGTTCTTCAACTACTGCCTGTGGGAGTACCCCCCGCTCGCCCCGTTCGCAGGGAAGTTCAAGTCCGCCAACCTGCTCTACCATTCCTTCGAGGTGGGGGGCGCCCACGAGAACTGCCTCCAGTTGGTGCGACTGATCCGGGAATCCCTCGGCGCAGGAAACACCGTCTGGGGAGTCAAATGGACCGGGGCCGCCCTGAAGTGGGAGCTTTACTTCTACGATTACCGGCGCAGCGGGCGGAGCAGGTCGATCCAGCGCCTCCTGGAGGCGATCGCACCACTCGCCTCATGCCGGCTGGCAACCCACAACAACCCGAACTACTTCATGTTCTCCGTCGACATCGACGGCCAGCTGCTCTCAGGCTCCCGGGACGTCGACGAGATCCACCTGTACGTCGGCAACGTCGGCAGCACCGTTTCCTCCGGGATCAGTTATTCGCTCACGGGGCAAGGGATGCGTCTGGAGAACCTTTACTATTTCTTCGATCCCAAGTGCCAGTTGAGCGAGATAAGAGGTAAAATCTGCTCCTCCGCATTCCTCGACGTCCCGACCCTCGACCCGGAGTTGATCCTCTGGCCGGAGCTTGCGGACTGCAGCACCATTTGCCTTGCCAACAAGCAGGGGAACGACTGCATCTATTTTTCAGGGATCAACCTGAACCAGCTGCTGTTCGCGCTGGAAACCCAGGGGTATCCGCAGGAAATCACCGGGTTCATGAGGGAGCACCGCTCCCGACTAGACCATCTGCGCTATGACTTCGGCATCGACTACACCATCCGCCAAGGCCGGATGTCTGTCGTCAAGAGTGGTTATTATGGAACATTCTGACCTGGCGGGAACGGTCACCGACTACCTGCGGGTGGACGATTTCATCTCTGACATGGTGACCGCTCGTGCCCTGACGACCGCATTCGAACTGCGTCTCATCGATGCCCTGGCAGCCGGCCGCCCGGCAACCTACGAGGCCCTGAAGCAGGTGGTCCCCTCCACCGAACAAGGTCTCAAGCTGCTGCTGAACCTCCTGGTAAACGGCGGGGTCTTGGAAGCTTGTGCCGGTGGATACGCACTGACGATAAAATTCAACGCGGCCCTGCGCTACCGCGACCTGCTGTTGGCAAAGCTCGATTTCGCCCACATTGCCGCCCACGATTTCATAGACTCCTTTTCCCATCTGACCGCCGACCCCCTGCAATTCATGCAGCGCTCCGGCATGTTCAGGCTTTTCAACTATGCCAACGCCCTGGAGTACACCCCGGAGCACCGGCGGCAGGCGGAGCGCTGGATGCGCATCACGACGCTCCTTACCCGGCACGAATCGGCGGCGTGCTTCTCCCGGCACGGCCTCGGGAAGTATCGGCGCATGCTCGATGTGGGAGGCAACAGCGGCGAATTCGCCCTGCAGGCGTGCAGGGTTGCCCCTGAACTGCAAGCTACGGTGTACGACCTCCCCCTGGTCTGCGACGTCGGGGCAGACTACCTTAAAACGCAACCCGGGTCGGACAGGATAGTCTTCAGGAAAGGAAACGCACGAGACGGGGAGTTCCCCGGCGGTTTCGATCTGATCACCTTCAAGTCGATGCTGCACGACTGGCCGGAGGCCGAGGCGAGGCGCTTCATTGAGAAGGCCTGTTCTGCTTTGGAGGTGGGGGGGACGCTGCTGATTTTCGAGCGCGGTCCGTTCGACGCGGGGACGAAGCTTTCCTACGCGAACATCCCGATCCTGCTCTTCGCCCATACCCTCCGCGCGCCCAGTTTATACCAGGAATGCCTCGAGGCTCTTGGTTTTCAGTCAGTTGAGGTGCAGTGGATAAATCTGGATATGCCATTTATCTTGGTAACAGGAATTAAACCTGAACCGTTCTGATGTTTGAGCGGTGAGACCATGCAGAGCACGTGATGAATTCTCGGCTGGGGCGTTCACTTAATTGCCTCCGCGCCGACAGCAACCCACGTAGATACTGATCAACGTCTATTCTTCTGTATAAAGCTGCAATAGTACTAGCGCCGCTGGTCAGTACCATGTGAAGAGCCACCCTTACCTGCCCGTGGCGCTGGGCGATATCCTAGATATTAGGGCAATTGGTATCGAACCGCTGGGGTCACGGATGGTGCAGTTACTGTCTCGAAATTTAGACGGTGTGATGTCACGAGACCGTCCCCTAACTTGGACAAGAGCAAGCGGGTGACATGGCTGAAATCCTATCATCCGTCCGGTCCTTCGACCTTGTTTCTATTCTCAGCGAATTTGTAGATGAGTTCTCCGGGGCTATTGCTCCAGCCGTCGGTGAGGCATCATGCAGGGCGGGAATAATGACACTTGCCGCAAAATCCGGCACCGGCACGGAATGACGACCAGCATGGTAAATGGTATGACGCCATATTCAGCATTCCGTATATCTCACAGTCGAGCCACGAAGAAACTTTGATGCATCAGTTTGTTGAAGCTATAACAAGTGCATTCACGCACCGGTCTTGCATCGGTATCGATTTTAACGATGTTATCAGGATTATGCATGAGGGACGTTTCGGCAAAATGGTGATAGAAATCGCTGCTGGAGCGGATAACGCCTCCATTTCTGCGAAGTGTGCGATTGAGCATTTCGACCTTCAGGGAGCGGATGTATCAACCGCTTCAGGAGCTTCTTGCCGTTGTACATGGCTCTATTGTGCATATCTATGATTAGCTTTTCGATACGTTCACTTAGCTCTTGTATCAGTTCGGTAGGCCGGTGTTCTGTTGAACTTAAGGGACCTGACAAAGGCACTGGGATCGGCTTGCATATGGCGAAAACCATCATAGAGGAGAACATGGGAGGGATACTTCCCGTGCGGAATACACCGGATGGGGCGGAGTTCAGGATTGAAGCCTGAGCGGTGACGAGCGGTGAAAGACGTAGCCAAGTCGCCGTGAGCGAAAAATCCGCCTGAAAGATACGGACCACACGGAAAACCGGCACCCCTGTGAGAGGGTGCCAGTAATTTCTGTCTGCGTTGCCCGACAAGTCCTACTTCTCGACTCTTGCCTTGGCCGGAGCCTTCTTCTTGGCTGGTGCCTTAACCGCAGTCGGTGCCTTGGCTTTAACCGGTGCCTTGGTCGCACCCAGTGTTTTTTCTTTCTCTGCCTTGGCGGTGACAGCTTTCTTCGCCTCGATGTTGCCCATCCTCACCTGACGGGCTTTGGCAAGGTTGTCTGCGAGTCCTCGATCCAGTGCCATCTGCTTGCGTGACTCGGAATAACTCTTCGCAGACAACGCCTGCTTGGTCGGAATGCCGAACTGCTTCTTGTACGCGCTCGGCCTCATCTGGTGAGCCGTACCTAGATGGCGTGCCAGAGTCTTGAAACCACCCTTGCCGCACACCATGCAGATCACCTCATTCTTTTTGAACGCTTCTTTCATGGTCAAGGCAGGTTTGGCTTCTTTACCGCCATCAACGGCCTGACCAGATTCCAGCGCTTGCAGTGCAGCATGGACTTTGCTGATTTCGAGTATCAGTTCCTCTGTGGTGAGTTTGGTGCTTGTGGCGTGAGCAGCTACAAGATGTCCTGCAATTTCTACTAGCGTTGCCATCCGTGCGTCCTCCTTTAGTTATATGCTATGCGGCATCTAATAACAGAGTGAGGTGTTTTGTCAACTGATGATTAGTCATCTGCTCTAATCGGCACCTTTAGCTGTAGAACTTGATTGTATTAAGCATCACTCCGATGCTGATTCAGTAGCTTCTTGGCACGACGATTCATTTAGAAGATCTTGTTGTCATGTGTAGTGTCGCAGAGCTTGACGATATTATCCAGCCTTGTCGAGCCTCTGGGTTAACTTCTCGTTTTATTTCAAGAGTTTCAGTGTTTAAAGCTTATTGGATATGAGCCGAATTCCAATTAAGACCAACCATCGGCGTCTAATTGACCCACCCTGTCGTTCGTAACTCACTGAAAATTAATGTCGTGGTGGGTGTGTCAGGATGCCGACGTGGAGCAAAATACAACGCCGATCCACAGCCAGCAACGTTTGAGCCATATTTGGATAGTGAACCGCTTGCCCGGCGTGGCGCCTTGCCTCGTGCCGTGGCCTGGAAGCATAAGGCTGCCGGTAGAAATCGCGTTGCCTAAGGATTCCTTCCTGCCAGCAGCCACTGGAGTGAATAGAGAAATGTCTGTCTTCTTGACCAAATCCCCATCCGATGGTAGAACTTCCCTTGCAACTCAGTATGACAGAGGAGGCAAGCATTGATAAAGGTTCTTGCTGAAGATTGGAACGCTATAGAGACAGCGGTCGAAGTACACGAGCGGGCTCCAATGATTGGTTCGCTTTTCGTCAAAATATTAGTTGCCGCTGGTTACACGAATAATGAGATCCGCCTTGCTGCAGCAACCATGGTTTCTTATGTTGAGTGAATGGGAATGAGAGGGGTCAGACCCGATATTTATTTACCCTTGGATAGATCCTAGCCCACTAAAGAGGTAGGAGTCCAATTTGCAGTCTAAAAATCCAGACCGTGCGTGGTAGGAAAAAGATGGGCACCAGTTGGGCACAGGATGGTCACAGACTTGACTAGTTTATGCGGGAATAGTGAGTGCGAGCCTAGGCGATTCAGTGTTAAGAAAAGGGCTAAAGTTATAACTAGCTGTTATTTTGCAAATAAAAAGGCCAGCTATCTCTAGCTGGCCATATTTATTCATGGTGGGCGATGTAGGGTTCGAACCTACGACCCCTGCCGTGTGAAGGCAGTGCTCTCCCGCTGAGCTAATCGCCCATGTCCCTGAGTAAATATCAGATGGAATTGCCTGTGTCAAGCGTTGTTTAATTTCCACCAGTCTCCGTCACGCCGGTTTGAGGTAAACATTGTTTTACCTGATTAGCAATGATCTTCCGCCAGCCTCAACCAGCCCTCTGGGCGCCTGCCAGTTCGGGCAGCTGCTTTGATGAACCTGGGAAGCATGGCGGCCAGATCGAAGCGGTGATTGAAGCGATA